>ULPY01013009.1_pt1 | contig 34562 bp, 27 predicted proteins | sample 1953951 | NCBI WGS metagenome assembly ULPY01 (sample SAMEA4835641, study PRJEB28245) | human gut metagenome | biome: gut microbiome; material: fecal sample | place: Denmark | collected 2008
AGCCATGGGACTATGCCCCGTATACTTTCCGCCCGAATACAGAATATCGCTCTTCCAGTCAAATTTACTCAAATAAGTCTGAATCTGCCAATCATTGCGAGCTGTTTTGCCGTTCCAAGATAAGCCATAAGTCTGCTGTTTATAGTGATAATTCGCCAGCGCATCCGCCATGGACACATCACCTGTCATAAATTTTTTCCCCATGGGAGCCATCCCATTAGGAAAATCCAATTTAACATTTTTCAGATTTCCATTATACAAATCCCGCTTCAGGTTCTGCGTATAGTGATCCACATAGAAATTCAACGAATTATGGTCATTCAACTGGTAGTTGGCATTAAAATTATACGTCTGAGCCGTACCAAAAGAATCCGACAAAACAGAATCATTGCTCCCATCGCGACGTATCTTATTGAACCGCATATCCAGCGTTGCAGAGAACTTCCCGATTTCCCCAGAGTCTAAATGCCACCAGTTCGTGAAATCCTCGCTGCTGTTCACGAGCCCCGTGCGTACTTCTGCCTCTTTCGATCCCTTCGTAATAATATTGATGACGCCGCCCATGGCCTCTGAACCATACAGCGCACTTGAAGGGCCCTTGACGATCTCGATTTTCTCGATATTATCCACATTGATGCGATCGAGCGCATTCGCATTCCCGAGGCCCGAGCCATCCGCTTCATTCGCTACGCGATGCCCATTCACCATGATGAGCGACTTATCCGTACTCATCCCGCGGACGATGATCTCATGACCGCCGCCACGCACCTTTTTCGTCATGGTGATATTCGCAAAGTCTGTGATCGCATCCCGCACATTCGTCGCGCCGCTCTTCTTGATATCCGAGCTCGTGATGATCTGCGTAGACGCCGGCACATTCTTCACATCATTCTCTGTGCGCGTCGCTGTGACGACGACAGCATCGAGCGTATACAGTGGAAGGGTTTCTTCAGCAAACGCAAGCCCCCCCGGCAGCATGGATACCAATACAGAAGCAGTCAGCAGCTTCTTTCCATAGACTGTTCTCTTGTTAGTCATTTTTATCTCCTCTATAAATGCTATAAAACGGAACAGTTTCCTCTCAGCAGTCTTCCCTATTCTCTGATGAGATATAACTATGACAATTATATATCATATTTTATTTAATTACAATTATTTGTTAATCCTTTATTTTATAAATTTAATTAAATGCATTTTGAAGTCAAAAAAGCATACTATCATGATAAAAAATCATAAAGGGATACCGAAAACTCGGAACTGTAAAAAATGTTAAATCATTTTTTACAGTTCCTTCTCTTCGATTTCCATTCTTAAGAATATGATGAAGGGTGCCAAATGATATCGATCAACGATGATTACTCATCACTGCAACATGAACCATCACGCTTTCCCTCTCACTCATACTGCATACTATACGGCACCTGCGTATTTTCTTCCAGCCATCTCGCAACGGCAAGACCTCGGTGATGTACGACCACATTTCTTTCCGCCTCAGACAGCAGCGATAATTCTCCATACATCATCAACTGCCCGCCAGGAATGAACAATACATTCTCCCAGCTTTCATCGGACGCAGGATCCAGGATGCACGGACCGATCACATTGATTTTCCCTGCCTGCTTCTTCTCTGAAAAGTGAGGCACTTTACGCAGCAGAGAAATCATAGCATCCGACCAACCCCGATCGGCATCACCAGTAAACCCGCTGGCGTCAGATACGCACACGGGAATGTCCATCGCAGACTGGCAGATCCCCTCGATATCATCCCCCATCAACGCCGGTCCACAGTTCACGGCTACCCCCATGACAGCATAGTCCGCCTCCTGCCGCATATCCTGTGCCACTTGCAGCAGTTTCTTCTTTGCTCCAAAGACCAGGTCATTCTCCTCGATCAGCGTGCTGTACATCCGCCTCGCCCAAAGAGGCTCACACTCTGCGATCCTCCGAGAGGTCAAAGCCGAGCACCACATGGGCGAATCCAGAACCAACCCCAGATCGGAAATACTAAGCAGGGCCGCAGCCGCTCCCGCCATGGCCGTTTCTTCTTTGCACACCCGCCATCGATCCAGCTTACTCATCATAGCCTCCATAGGTTTTTACGATCTGCGTGATAAAGGAAATCCATCCCGCATACCCCAGACATGACGGAATCAGGATCTCATGACTTTGCCGCAGATCAAAAGAAACGGTAGACAGCCGTACATCCGCTGATACCTCCTGCCTGCTCCATTTCAATGCCCCGCACTCTGTTTCCACGACAGAGCGTATCGACGCTTCATCCTCTTGCGGGATCATCGCCGCCAAGACGATGGTGATATCTTCGATCCCCATCGCCCGAAGAAATGCCACCGGCTGCCTCAGCCCCTCTGCCTGCCGGGTAATTCCCAGCTGCATCCGGCAGCTTTTCCCACGAACAGCACGTTTCCCCTCCTGCAGCAATTTCATCAGACGGCTTTCCTGCTTCCGGCAATACATTTCCATGACCTCTTCTTTCTCTCGCAAAGAAGCCATCTCCATAAAAGCACGTCGGCTTTCTGCAGGCGTGCGGACATGGGTCCAATTCACCATGGGTACATCCAGTCTATGTGCCATATACAGAGCATTCTCTGTCGATGCCTGTTCCTGAAAAGCCCCCCTGGTGAACGATACGACCTGTGACGCACGCCCCATGTCTATATAATCGTTCCTGCTGACACCCACGGGCGGACACAGAATGCGTGTGAACCCCAAAAGGCGCAGCACCTCCATGAGCTCATGATATTCTTCCGGTGAACTATAAGCCGGTGACAAGCCGGACACCAGGCAGATCTCCCGGTCTTTTTCTGCCTTCACCTTCGGAAGAGTCCATGTATCAAACAGCAGCCGCGCCATGGAAGTAACAGTATCCACTAGGCCCGGCACCATAAAGCCGTGCCCGGGCAGCAGAACGACGGTCGTGCCGGTTTCCGCTTCTACCTCCTGACACAGCGCCTCGGTATCATCCCCAATGACACCCGGCACACATCCGCAAACGACTAAAATCACTTCGGGATGGATCTCATCACAGATATCTTCCAGACAACGTCTGAGCTTTTCATTGCCGCCAAATACAGCATCCTGATCGGTCAAGCCCGTACAGAAAAGAAAGCCATCCATTTTTCTGTTCCCAGTGATTTCTCTGCATTTCTCTCCCAACGAGCGGAAAGCATCCCACACCACCTTGGAGCAGGATCTGACATTATGGATAACCACCGCACATCTTGGGTTTTGTACTGCCCCCAAGGCAACCTGCATGAGATTACAGTGAATGATCTTTCTCTGCTTTCGAGACAGCATTCTCGGCTTCATTTTACCATCGTCGTCCCTGCACGAGAAACAGCCCGTCACAACCTACTCCTTCTTGACACATTACATCCCGCACATACCTGGTATAAAAGAGCAAGCCGTATACACCATGAAACCGGGCATCTATCTCAAAGTCCATGGATATGGTCATTATGGTGTCATTGATACAGAAACGAAACGTACTCTGCTTGATTTTATCGAACGGAATCATATGAAAGCCGATGATCACTTCATGGTATTTCCCTTGAGTCAGTATTGGATGACAGGGCAAAGTCGATGGATCATGACCACCATGATTCGAATTGACTCTTAAAAGTAAAGCTGCTTTACACCGGAATAGCATCACAAATCAAAAAAGCAGGCACGTCACTGACGTCCTGCTTTTTTGATTGCAGCTTGAATCATCATCGCACGCATTCTTTACTTCTTCCAATGCTGCGGGATATAGACGATATTCATCCTTTCATCCGCCCCATAGTGGATCTCACAGTCCACATCATAGAGCTTCTTGATAAAATCCGGTGTCAGAAGCGCCTTCGGCGTCCCTGCGCCGACCACCTCCCCACCCTGTATCGCGATCAGTCTATCACAATACATCGCTGCGATATTCAGGTCATGCACCGCTGCGACCACGGTATGACCGAGGCTCTTCACGATATCCATGATCTGGAGCTGGTACTTGATATCAAGATGATTCGTCGGTTCATCCAGTACGAGGCACTCTGATCCCTGCGTCAGCGCACGCGCCAGGATGACGCGCTGCTGCTCGCCGCCGGAGAGCGTCGAGAAATTTCTTTCTTCAAAGCCATGGAGCCCCACGATATCCAGCGCCTCATGCGCCAATCGGTAGTCCTCTTCGTTATCCTGCTCCATCATCTTCTTATGCGGCGAGCGCCCCATGAGGACGACATCGAGTACGGAGAAATCAAAATTGTAGTAATTGTGCTGCGCCACGACCGCAAGCATCAGCGCCGACTGCCGATACGACAGCTCATCCAGCACTTTCCCGTCAAAGAGGATCTTCCCCTCGGTCGGTTTCTGCACGCGATAGACGCACTTCAGAAAAGTACTTTTCCCGCTGCCATTGGGTCCGATGATTCCCAGAAATTCCTTCGGCGAAAGGTGCAGGTCGATGCCCTTTAGGATCTCCTTTTTGCCGATGAAATATTTCACCGCCTCTGCCAGTATTTCCATCAGTCATTCCCTCCAAAGCCATACGTCTTCTTGATCATCAGATAGATAAAGCTCGGCGCGCCGATCATAGAAATCAGGATACCGATAGGAAGCTCGGTATGCGGGATGATGATGCGGCACAAGCCATCGCAAATGACGAGGAAAATCGCCCCCGTCAGCGCCGATACGGGGATCAGCCGCTTATGATCCGGCCCCGTGAACATACGAATGACATGAGGGATGATGAGTCCCACAAAGCCGATCATGCCCGCCGCGTATACCGCAAAGCCGACAATGAGTGAGGAGATCAAAAGATACCACTGGCGATAGGCATGAAGGTCTGTCCCCATGGTAATGGCCGATTCATCCCCAAGAAGCATTAGATTCAGCACGCGGCTCTGTGTCCAGAAAAAAATAACCGAAGCCATGATGATCGGCGCAATGATTGCAAGCTCTCCCCACTTGGCTCCCGCAAGACTCCCCATCATCCAGTACGCGATAGTCTGCATGCCTTCTTTATTATTCGCAAAATATACAATAAAGCTGGAAAACGCCCCGCACACCGCCGAAAGTGCCATGCCGGCAAGAAGCAGCTTCATAGAATTTGAGCGTCCGCCCAGATTCGATATGAAAAGCACCGCCAGTGAAATCGCAAAGGCGCCGATAAATGCCGCGATCCCCACAAAATTCGGCCCCAGCGAAACGCCAATGCCCAAGAGAATCGCCGACGTCGCTCCCAGTGATGCGCCGGAAGAAATGCCTAATATATAGGGGTCCGCCAATGGATTCTTCACGATCGCCTGCATGATGACCCCGCACACTGCCAGCCCACAGCCAACAAGAGACGCCAGGATCACGCGCGGCAGACGAAGCAGCCAGACGATATCATGGACAGGCCCCTGTCCTGGCGCCGTGATAGGCTCTCCGCTGGTAAACTGCGCGAGCACCGTCTCGTAAATTTCACGAACCGGCAGCTTCACTGTCCCGATACTGAGCGCCCAAAACAGGGAGAATACGAGCAGCAAAGCAAGGAACAACAGCACTAGCGCAAAACCAATTTCTTTCAAATAGTTTTTCATACCGTTTCCCCGCTTTCTTTCAGTTCCGGATACAATCCTTCTTTAATGAGCCTGATTCCCTGAATCGTTTTTATTTCAGATGTGTACATGCAATCAAAAGGCAAAAGACAAATTCTGTTTTTTCGGACAGCCTGTAATGAACTGAATTGTGGCTGCCTTAGTAACTGTCGAATGGTATCTTTTTGTGATTCATTGAAATACACCACAAAAATGACTTCTGGGTTTTGCTCCAATAGCTCTTCGAAACCAACACGCCGTTCTTTGACTGGCATATAACCACCAAGAGATGTGACCATGTCACCAACCAGCCAGCCCTCATCATAGTTCATAAAAGCACCGCGGCCGCTCATCTCTATGACCATGACTTTTTGTTTGGGCTTACCTTTTACGGCTTCCCTAGTTGCTTGAATCTCCTGATGTATTTCATCGATCAACTGGTTGGTCTTATCTTCCATATCAAAAATGTTTCCCATATCCGCTAGGTATTGGCACTCATCTTCTATGGTTCCATAATTCAATATATGATTGGACGTAGCTGCCACATAGGTTTTGACGCCTCGATCATTCCACCATTGTGTATTCCGCTTTAAGGCAGCTGTAAATGTCGATTTCCATCCGATGATGGCATCTGGATAAGATGCCAATACGGATTCCGTATTCAGCTCCTGCATATTTCGGATCATAATTTTTTGCATTTGATCCGGGTATTTTTGCATAAGCCTTTTATAAGTCATACTGCCAGGTGTTACAGATGTTCCTACAACCTTATCACCTAAGCCCAATACCAAAAGCGTTTCCAGGGTGTTTAGTTCATGTACCACGACACGCTGAGGTTTTTCTGTGAAAGTCATTGATATCGGATGGTTCTCTGAATCATAAGTTTTTACCGTTGTTGGATAATGATCACTAGTGTGGGAAACAGTTTTGTCTGGCACTTGCACCCTTTCTTGACGATTGCCCAGTATGGCTCCAGTTAACAGTATCATTATAATGACCAGAACACTTATGCCTGCTATTTTCTTCATAGTTTCATCCTGTGAATATGCAAAAACAAGCTGAGGATATTCCCCAACTTGTTTCGCACAATCAAATCTCAGAATTAAAATTTATACTTTGCCCCAAACATGAAAGCGCGACCAGGCTGTGGCCATGCCCCCATGCCAAGGTAACTGGTATAAGTATTTTCCCATGCTTCGTTTGTCAAGTTTGTAACAGTTCCATATAACGAAATGTTTTTGGAATAATCATAGTTGAGCGTCAAATCCATAACAAGGAATCTGTTGTCAGTATACGCCTGTCTGCTGAGACCCGTATAATAATTCATCAACAGAGAACCCGAGAACTTTGCATTTTCGTAGGTCAAGTTTGCAGTGTAAGTGTTCTGCGGACGAAGTTTATTGATGACCGAGTTTACATTTCCATCTGTCCACTTCAGATCTGGATCGAAAACCATTCCGTTTTTGGCTTTCCAATCATCATTGGCATGAGAATAGTTCAGATCTAATGTCCAATGCTCACCCATCTTATGGGAAACGCTCATATTGAACGATTTCTTGACCTCTTTGGCATTGACATATTTCAATTTGAAATCTTTGATGCTCTTATCCCATACACTATATCTTGCTACAGCATTACTCATATTCGTGTAGTCATAATGGATAGATGCCGATGTCTTGTCAGAGATGTTTTTTCTTAACCCCCAAGTCCATACATCCCCCTTTTCATCTTCCAGACCCGCCAATTCATTGCCGTTTGTTCTGTCATAATCTCCCACACGAAGAGGTCTATAAATTTTACTATACCCTAAGTAAGTACTTGTAGAGTCGTTGAATGCAAACTGTGTATTGATCGATGGCGTAATTGTTGAAGACGAACTGCCTGTATTACTGCTTTCTCCCGCTTTGGAAACCTGCGCAAAATCACTGTAATAAGAATATCTTAAAGATGGAGTGATTTCCCAACGATCCGTTACATGGATCTTATCCTGTAAATAGCCTAAAACAGAATCTCTCTTTACGCTCGATGTCAGTTTAGTTCTTGTATTTGTGTTGAAGTATTTAGACTTGTCAAAAGTCCAGGATGACAACACATCATGTTTGCCAAAAGATTTACCGAGCTGAATTTCGATACCGTTATTCTTTAAATGATGGAACCAGGATTTCTTTTCTCTTCCCTTGTAATGGGTCTTTCCCCATTCATACCATTCTTTGGTAAACGGAACAGGAGCAGACATATCACCATCGCCGCCACCAAAGGAGCCCCAATAAGTTTCTCTTTGATCATACAAACGAACAAAACTTTCCATTCCGTGATCCTTTTTAAAGGAATAGGTTACATCATAATTGTTCTTGTTGTATGCATTATAGGCACCAAGCCACATCAACCATAAATTTCTGTAGCCTGGATTCTTCGGATCACCGAAAATGTCATTATCATAATTCTGCTTAATTCTTTCCCAGTCAGTAGGATTGATATATCTATAGTCTGCCGCAGTCAGTGGATAATCATCGTCACCTTGCAGATGATTATAAGCCACGGTCAACTTATGGGTATCATTGAAATCATAATCAACGCGGGCATTAAAAGAATCATCTCTATACCCTGTCTGTTCCCAGGTATGATTCTCTCCAGTCAGTCCATCTTTATAGTGTGAATCTCCACTCATTTCTCTGCGTCCGGACATGAAATATTTCAGCTTTCCATCGGTGTTACTGCCAGATAGAGAGAATCCATAGTTATATCGTTTCCATGAGCCTGCGGAAAAATCTACACTTCCTGATGTTTTTTGAGTCCCTTTTTTCGTGATAATGTTAATAACACCGCCTGTGGCATCTGCCCCATACACGGATGCCCCTGGCCCTTTAATGACTTCAATTTTATCAATATTATCCATACTGGTAATCTGGTTAATATCGACCATGGCTTTGGATCCAGAGCCTGAATTGCCTGCAACGGTTCCCCCTGCTTTATTATCCATTCGCCGTCCATCAATCATTACAACGACTCTGGAATCCCCATTGATGGTTACGATGCTATGTGTCTGGGTATAGCCATATTCCCCACCTCTATATCCTCCAGGAGACTGTACTTGCACGCCTGGCACAGATTTCAATGCATCTCCCAACTGCGCATAATGTCTCTTCTCTAGCGTCTGGCTCGTGATCACATCCACATCGCCACCAGTTCGATAATAAGACTGTTCAGTAATCACATTCCCGAATCGGTCATATTCCTTATCTCCTGTTACGATGATACCGTCCAGTGTATAACTTTCGGCAGCTTGAATGAAGCTACCCCCCGATTGTCAACATAGTGGCGATGGCAGCGCTTAACAATTTTCCCTTTTTCATGGTTGAGCTCCTCTCTCTTGCTCTAACTGATATTCATTTCCTTATCTGCGAAATACATTTTAAACACAGTTAAATCGCGCGTAAGGCTTTTCTAATTATACAGTTTTTTACTAAAAATCAAGCTAATATTTTGTTAATAGATCAATATTAGAATGCCTAAACAGAGTCTTCGTAACTTATTGCGACTCGCATTACTAAACTTGAACCTTTGCAGAGTATGGACAACAGGATAGCCTAAGCACAGGATAAAGTAAGCATCTATAATAATTAAAAGAAGGAGCTGTGAAGAAATGAATCCTCATTTCTTCACAGCTCCTTCTTTTGTGTCCTTTTTCACTCCTGGTAGTAAAAAACAAGAGGAAAAGGGCATCCTTCCCCCTTTCTTCCCAAAATCAGCTTTTTAAAATTAAGCTGCCATATCCATATGTGCCTGTTGCTTCCTATGGTATTTGTACAGGTTGAAGCCAATAGAAACCAGAAACACTTCCATTTTCACTGAATCCATACCTCTTAGGGCAATCCGGTCATATTCCCGGTCGTTCTTCATCACTCCGAAAGTACCTTCTGCCTGAATCGCACGGTTCCTCCTCAACAGAAATCCACGGGTATCTGTCAGTCGTCCAATGACTTCAGCATGGACCTTTGTAAGTTCACGATTCAGGCTGATCCGTCTGTTATGAGGTGTTTTCTTGCAACGTTCTGCATAAGGACAGCCACCTCATTCACAGGAAGATCAGATCCATACTTTTTCGTTTTATTAGTAAAGACGATTCTGCTTTTCCTGAATTTCTGCCATCAATGATCGGATGCGTATCTGTAACGCTCCCGTACTGACTCCCTGATCCAGTGAGATCATAGTGTAGCGCTTCCCTGCCCGTTCCAGCCTCTTCTGCAGCGCATCTATCGTCGTCATATCCCAGCCGCAACTGGTCGACTGCAGCTGTACAAAATGCAGATAAGGATTTGCACAGACCATTTCCGCAGTAAATAAAGCCTTCTCCCGGAACGTAGGCGTATCATGTCCCTCATTCTGCAGTAAGTACAATCCCTCTGCAGACAACACAGGGATACCCAGTCCTGCCATGACAGCAGGTATACCCTTATTGATCTCGGGATCCAGCTGATAGCTTCGTCCGACCAGTACCAGGGCGTTTTTCTTTTCCCTTTCGATCCATTCCAGGACATCCCTTGTTTTCTTTCCCAAACGCGCCTTATAGCCACGCTGTGCCTTCTCTGCTGCCGTCGTGGCACGCCACAAAGCATGCGGCGTCACCTGCGGAAGATTCTCCCTCATGAAAGCAAGCAACGACTGATGGTCACAAAAAGAGATCTGCGGGTGATAGAATGGAATACCGGCTGCAGAAATCTGCTCCTTCATCTGCTCTGCCAATATATCCCCATAGGCTGCATGTGTCGCTTCATCAATATCCGGCTCTTCTTTTCTCCCGCTTATCACAGGCATCCAGATACCATCGAGCTTACATTGTTCCAAAAAGTACATCAGATGTCCGTGGGCCAGCCTGCAGGGATAGCAGTAAATCCCATGCGGTATGGTCACGGTACTCTTTCCGAGTGATGCTGCATCAAAAGCAGAGAGAATGACGCGATACCCAAGCGTCTGCCAAAAGACCTTCCAGTAAATCATATCTTCCCATCGCCCCAGCACCGCCGGAATACCCATTGTTTTTTCAGCTGACGGGTTTACCTTCGATGACTGCAGCAACTGGTTCTTTTCCCACTCATAGAGATTTGGCACTTTCCGAGAAACAAAATGCTCTTTCGCCAGTAGCCGTTCACCATAAGAGCATCGATTTCCTACAATAAAGCAATGTCCATTAGAAAAGGTTTTTTTCTGTAAGAGACAGTGATTCCCGCACCCCGGGCACCGGCTTGACTCCTCTCTGACACTCAGTTTTTGTATTTCATCCGCGGAAAGCATCTTCGACCGTGCAGCCTCCGGCATCCTTTTCTTCGTCAAGAGCGCCATCCCATAAGCACCCATGATGCCGGAACCATTCGGACGAACGACCGGATGACCGACCAGTGTCTCAAAGGCACGCAGAACAGCATCATTCTGAAAGGTCCCTCCCTCTACCACGATATGCGCCCCCAGTTCCTCTATCGAGTCCAAGCGCATCACCCGATACAGTGCATTCTTCACGACAGAAAGACAAAGTCCGGATATCAGCCCGCCTGTGTCCACGTTTTCATTTTGCACCTGATGTACCTTGCTATTCATCAATACGGTGCAATGATGCCCCAAATCCAGACAATATGGGGCATGCACCGCCTTCTTCACAAATTCATCCATTGAGAGTCCCATGGACTCAGCAAAGGTTTCCAAAAACAGGCCGCAGCCGGAAGCGCAGGAACCATTCAAAACGATTTTCTGAATGCTCCCCTTTCTGACGCGGATATACTTCATATCCTGTCCGCCGATATCCAACAGATCTGTAACCTCCGGGCAGAAGAAACGGGCTCCCTGTAAATGTGCGACGGTTTCCACTTCTCCGGTATCGATCTGAAAAGCCTGTTTCAAAAACGCCTCTCCATATCCGGTGATGCCGGATGCGGCGATGGAAATGCCCGCAGGCAGTGCTTTATACATAGCAAGAAGCATCGTCTTGGCTGTCTCAAGTGCGTCGGCCTCATTTTTCCTGTAATCCTCATAACAAATCTGACCCTCTTCATCCACAAGAACCAGCTTGATCGTCGTAGAGCCTGCATCCATCCCCAGCCACAATCTAGCGGGCGGCTGCGGCATCGGCCTTCGGGGAAGTCGGAAACGTTGATAATAGCATCGAAAGCTGTCATACGCTGCCATATCCGGAAAGAGTGGTTCCAGTCGTTCGGCCGCCACTTCTTGTAAATGATCCTGATCCAGCAGTCTCTTCACATCCTGCCATGCAATTGGAGCAGCTTCCCGCCCCAGCAAAGCCGCTCCCCAAGCACAATAAAGCTCCCCGTGCGTGATAGGAAGGACATCTGCCGAAGAGATTCCGATCGTCTGCAAGAAGCTACGGCGAAGCGCCGGCATGAAAGCGAACGGTCCACCCAGAAGCGCCAGCTTCCCCTGTATCAGCCGCCCTTTGGCCAGATCAGAAAGCACCTGATTCACCACCGCCTGGAAAATAGATGCTGCCAAATCCGCTTTACCGACGCCCTGATTCATCAGCGCCTGAATATCAGTTTTCGCATAGACCCCGCACCGGGAGGCAATGGGATAGAGATGTATCCCATTTTCTGCCAGCGCATTCAACGCCTGGATATCCACACCGAAGAACGCCGCCATATGTGCCAGAAACGTTCCCGTCCCACCTGCACATTTCCGATTTGTTCTGAGATCCATCTCGCCATTTCTCTCGAAATACATCATCCGCGCATCTTCCCCACCCAGAGAAACAGCCACATCGACCTCTGGGTGAAACCTCCGCAAGGCCTCTGTCTCTGCCTGCACTTCATCCACGAAAGGGATCTGCAGTGCCGAAGAGAACTCTGCCGCCCCCTTCCCCGTAAAAGCCAGATGCAATGCCCCCTCGCACACTTTCGTCCTCAGCTGCTGCCACAGTATTCGGAGCGTTTCCCGTACGCGATAATGATGCGGCACATACGCAGAGTGCATCAGCTGCCCCCGCTGAGAAAGCACGACCACTTTGATGGCAGCGGAACCGATATCAACTCCTACTGAGATGGACTCCATGTTGGTGACCCCTTTCTTATAAAAAACTCTCAATAGATAATTGCAGATTAGTTATCCATTGAGAGTATTTTAACATATTTTGGTTAATCTTTACGGAAATATTGGAAGCAGAATGAAATCAGATGCGATCAACATTTCCTTAGAACTTGAACTGCGCAGAGATCGCATAGGTTCTTGGCGCGCCGAGACCGATATTATTTCCACCGGCTGCATACCAGTAGTCTTTATCAAAGAGATTGTAGCACCACGCAGAAAGTGTCACCGGCTGCCTTCCGAAATGGGTATCCCAAGAAACCCCCAGATCCACCAGCGTCTGCCCGCCGATCGAAATCGATCCGCCTTTACCATCATAGCTATTTGTATTTCTGATCAATGCAGCGCCGGTATAGGTCAGACGTCCTGTCACCTGAAGCGCATCTGTCGGCTTGTACATCAGCGCCAGGTCAGCCGACCACTTCGGCATCGCATCTACGCGTCTGCCGTCATTCAGCCCTTTCTGTGTCTTTGTCTGTTTGGAGTCCAGATAAGATACGCCGACGATGTAGCTCAGTTTCTTTCCGGCATCGCCAGACAGAGAGTATTCGATCCCGCGATTTCTCTGTTCTCCATCCAGTTTATACGCTTCTGTGCCATCCCCATTCGGCACAGCGATCCCATTGGCTTTTTTGATTTCGAAGAAACTTAAAGTGCTTAACGTATCTCCATTCTTATACTTGAAGCCAAATTCGTTCTGTTTTGTTTTAGACGGTGGAAGGATTTCATTTCTATTGCTATAACTCTGTCCCACTGTATTGCCCTGTACAAAGTTTTCGGTATGGCTGGCATATACAGCCACATTGGGCGTGATTTTATAATTCAAGCCCAAAATCGGAGCGGTCGCGCTGGACTTGACCACATGCCCCTTCTGATCATCTTCCTTGACTTCATGTCCATGATAGCCAAAGGTAAAGTGCAGTCTGTCATCCGGAGAACTCAGTGTATTCACCAAAGTCCAACCACTCATAATATCCGACTGGCTGGGGTTGATGGCATCCCATACTACATTCGGACGAGCAGAAGATGTTCCGCTGTAAATGTTTCCGGTAATAGCATACTTATTAGCCGCACTTACATTGGTATCTTTTTCTCTTGTGAATTTCGTCCAGTCAAACATGGCTGCCCATTCATTTTTCCACTGCCCTACATTGAATTTTCCTTTGAAACCGGTATTGGCATACGTGTAGTGATGGAAAACCGGCATCTGTGTATAGGTACCTGTGTAATTTCCATCAAAATCAATCAATTGACGACTAGACCACTGCTGCAGCCAGCTGGAATAATCCTCCCAGCGCCAGCCAAAATTGCCAAACCAGGTCAGATCATCTGACAAATACTGCTCATGATTCAAAATAAAAGTGGTGTTTTCATATTTATCATTGGACCAGTGCGGAGAAAGATTCTTTTTATTATTCGGTACCTTTGGAAGACCGCTCAAGCTGCCTAGGCCAATGGTATTGGACCGACCATACTGGTTGTCATAGTCGTAGCTGAAGAAAATATTGGTCTTGCTGCGTTCAGCGCGATGGTCGATATTCACTGCGATATCTCTCTTGTAATCTCTGGTGCCATCTACAGCGAGACCCCCTGTCGCATTCAGCGCATTGATGCGCACGCCCCAGGCACCATCTTTACCAAAACGTTTACCCACATCGACCGTCTGCGTATAGTAGGAATCACTAGACCAGGAAAGACCCGCATTCAGCATTGGCTTTTCCTGTGCTTTTTTCGTCGTAACACCGATAGTCCCGCCGACAGAGCCTGCCATAAAAATGCCGATCCCATTGACCCCAATATTTGGCCCTGCCAGTACTTCGACACGATCCATATAGTTAGTCGGCATGGTCATCTGATGGCTCATGCTCGGTATCCCATTCATGCTCCAGCTACCGCTACCTGCCGAAAAACCGCGAATATACAGGTTTGTATCCGTAGACCCGTGTGTGACGCGAACGGATGGAGACAAAGACAGCACATCCATCACACTTCTCTGCGGCTGGGAAAAGGTTTCCATCGCCTTCTTGGTAAATGTCATCTGTTCAAACGGTGTATCCAGTACATCCTGGCTGCCCAGTGTCCCCACATTCTGCTTCGTACCTACCATGCCGGATGCGACCGGTGCCAGCTGCGCAGTATCTGCATCATAGCGATCAGCTGTGACGATCACTTCATCGAGCTGATTGCCCGCTGCCAGTACCCCACCCGAAATTCCGTTTGCTGTCATCAATGCGGCTACCAGCCATGCTGCTCGTTTTTTGTTCATAATCTCTCTCCTTATATGAATTCTGATAAGAAACGTCTGCACTCTCATTTGATCCCTCGTGATTATTGTTTTTGGCTTCTCTTGATTCTCACGATTTGGACAAAATGACTCATGCGTTCTTAACAATTGATAATCGTATTATAAAGTAGTGGGTTACCCACATGTCAATATATTTGGGGCGTTTAATTAAAATGTTTTGGATACAATCCCCTCGCAAAGATTTCTATCGCATCCCTCACACGAACCGCCGGACAGCGGATCGTATAAAAGGGTATCGCATATACCCTTTTATTTTTGACAGCGCTGATCTCCTGCAAGGCAGGATGAGTGTACACAGACGTCAATGTTTCATCATCGATTTCCGGCTTAGACTGAATAAAAATAATATCCGGATTCTCCGCAACTGCTGTTTCCAGACTCATGATTTCTGTATTTCCGACACTCTCGACCTCTTTTCCCAAGACATGACCGCCCAAGCGAGTCACAATATCTCCTGGCAGTGTGCGCGGCGTATACACATGCAGATCCTTCGCAAGACTGCCTATGAGCAGTACCTTCGGGTGTGTATTCTGTCTGGCACCGTAATCCGCATAGGTTTTCAGCCTATTTTGAATATCCTCACAGATCTCTGTTGCCTTTGTGCTGTTCCCGATAATTTTTCCGACATCTTCAATGTACTTCAATTCATCTTCTATGACATGCTTCTTTAAAAATTCTGCATTATTCATCATGGTCATATACACAGGCACATGGCGCTCATGCCAGAAATTCCACGTCCCGATAGAATTGGCTCTTCCGGTGAAATCGAAAAGCCAGCCTAAGATAAAATCCGGATGCAGCGTCAATGCCGTTTCCTGATTCAGCGTATACTTCGTCATTAGCGGCAGTGTCGGATAGATCTTTTGATTTTCTTCAGTCAGATGCCGAACATCATCAACTCCTGATACAGCCACAATCCGATCTTTCGCTCCCAACTCCAGCAATGTCTCGACTGAATTCTGCCATAGGGCAATGATCTTCTGCGGGGGCTTTTCATACGTCGTAGCGACTCCGTTCCCCTGACTATCATAGTTCTCTACCACCACAGGAAATGCCTGTTCCTGCCTGATTGCTGCGGCAGACGAAGCAGGCTCTTCCTGGTTTCCCATACCACATCCGCCAATCAGAAATGCTGCTCCCATGAGACAAATTTGTGCATATCGTTTCCAATTCATTTGTATTTCCTCATAAAATAATCATGCTACGCATTGCATTCTATTATGGTATTATAAAGCTATGGGTAACCCACAAGTCAATTGAAAGCTAAGATAATCATGGAAAACGCAAAAAAATATCTAACCATTCGCAAATTCAGTGAATTAACACACACATTCATTGATACGCTGAAACACTATGATGCGATCGGGCTGCTAAAGCCTGCTTATATCGGAGAAAATCATTATCGTTATTACCTGCCAGAACAGTCGCTGGTACTCACACGCATTTTGTTTGGAAAGAACGCATGCATTCCGCTCAAAGAAATCCGAGAATTCATTTTGGCAGAGCACCATGAAGTAACGATAAACAAATATGATGAAATCTCCCAAACGCTGAAAAGCCACATGCAGGAAACCACCGCTATTCTCAATACCATCAGCAACCTTCGCTACTACTACCAGCTTTCAAAGCGCCACGCACCAGAAACTTTATTCGATCTCTACCTGCCGGAGTGGTTTATCATTACCTCAAAGAAAGCCAAGACCAATCATCAATTTGAGTCCTCTGAATCCAATATAGCCAATCAACTTTTTCTGGAAGGATTTGCTGATGAAAAATGGCCGCATTATCTATTACAGGCACTTTTTACCTCTGTCGACATTGCCAAGAAAGACTTCACGCAAGTCACCTACTTTTTAAAAATTGATCATCCAGAAAAACATAGGAAAGAAGAAATTCAATTCATTCCCAACGGCGAATGGATCTGCATGCTTTTCTACGTATGTGGACGAAACATGGCAGAGTGTGTCCACTTTTATCTGGATGCGCTCAAAAAAGAAAACCAATCTATTAAAGGCCCCATTTTTATCATGGACGTCGTCAACTGTCTCGTCACCTCAAAGTCAGAAGATTACTGCACCATGATCTATGCCATGAAAGAAAAACAAAGCTATGAAGAATACTGACACACGTGAAGTCATTATGATTTCTATTCGCCTATCCACTAAAAATCTCCAGACCGATTATTATCCATTCATTCTTGAACCAGAGGCACGCCACCAATTCTTAAAAGAATTGGCTTTACACTTCGCAGCCAGAACAGATCTTTTGGATATTCAGCAGCACCTGGATGAGATACTTTTGACGCTGGACGGCCAGCAAACAGAAAGTTACACGTTTGCTCTCACGTTGCCACGCCTGATTTCTATCACTCTAGATACATGCAATGCCTGCGGCAAAAATCAGCAGTGGTTTCGCAGCTTGTCTGCCTGTATCGCAATGGATGCCGGTCTTTCCCGCCCTATCCGCCTTTTCATCTCAGACACGATCCCACCCATCATTCAATGGACAGGTCTTCATGCTGACAGAGTCTCCACTCTTACCCAAGAAATGACCGCCGGCAATTCCCCTTCCTGCCTGATCACACATGCTCTTTACAAAAGACTATCTCCTTCCATCCAATCCAAGTATGCGACGCTTTATTATATACGTCATATCTGTTGCTATTGCGCAGAGTTATAACAAAATCAGCGCAAGCAAAAACACCCGAAGACTATAGCATATAGGCTACAGCCTTCGGGCGCTTTCATTTGATAAGATTTCAAGAAAGTGCTTTTCCTTCTTCCACCCAGCTTCTCAATTCATGCACTTCCTCCAAAAGTTCCGCATGTGTCAGCTTTTCATGCGGTTCATATTCGATGACGATGTCCGCATCCTCGGTATATTTCCCTGCCCAATGCATGATCTGCCGAATATCTGCCGTTCCATGATGATAGTCCAGATGCTGGTCTGCTTTGCCATCATTATTATGCACATGGAATCCCTTGACACGTTTGCCGTAAGTGGCCAAAAAGCGTTCTATATCCAGCCCGTTTACATGGGCATGTCCGATATCGATCAAAGACTGCGCCTGCGGGATATTTTGGAAGATCCGGAAATACTCCTCATTGCTGAAGAGATGCACGCCATGCTTTTGCCGGCACAGATTTTCGATCACGAAATTCACCTTCATCTGCGCTGCCATATCCGTCAGTTTTTTCATGACCCAATAGGCATTCTTCTGCTTTTGCGGAATTTCTTCCGGTTCAAATTGCAGCTGCGAATAATGAAATACCACATGGCGCACCTGATTCTGCATCGCCAGCGCAAATACCTTTTTATAGCTTTCCATAAGCCATACATTCTCTTCGGATCCGATGTCCGAGGTCGCCTCGATGTTCACATACGGACCATGAAAGGTCAAGGGGCATGTCATCTGCGGAACTTTGGCCGCCAAAGCCTGCCAATAGGCTTCATCATGGGTGAATGCGGTAAATTCAATGCCGAGATCAGGATCCTCGTTGCTCTCGATCCAGTCAGCAAATTCCGCAAAATGTTTCATTCCTACGATGAGATCACTGATGAAATATTTCATGACTACTCCTCCGGATACCCGATATTGGCTTCCGTCGCCTTATCAAAGAAATGCAGTGTATGCTGATCGACTTTCCAGTAGGCTTGCGATCTTCCTTGGAGAATATCGTCTCTCATGATGGAGATGACATCCGTTCCATTGACCGTAAAATAATATCCCACACGGCTTCCATAATCTTCGTGATACTGAACGGTCACAGGGATACAGCCCTCTCCTGGCTCTGCCTGCAGTGTCACATCCTCCGGACGGACTCCCGTCTTGACCTCCGAATGATGCCGAGCGATCTGCTTCATCCATCGATCCGATAAAGTCAGATCTAGGCCATTCATTTTCATCTGATTTCCTGCCATGGGCGCATCAAATATATTCATCGACGGAGAGCCGATAAACTTGGCGACGAAAATATTGGCAGGTCGATGATATACCATGTGCGGCGTATCAAGCATCTGGATTTTTCCATTATTGATGACGGCGATGCGCTGTCCGACCGTCATGGCTTCGATCTGGTCATGCGTTACATAGATCATGGTCTGCCCATACATTTCATGGAGCTTGACCAGTTCTTTTCTGGCATGTCCTCTAAGCTGCGCATCCAGGTTGGACAAGGGTTCATCCAGCAGGAAGAAATCAGACTGCTTCACGATGGCTCTCGCCAAAGCCACGCGCTGTCTCTGCCCGCCGGACAATTCTCTGGGAAGACGTTTTTCCAGCCCGCCCAGGTTCAGAATATCCACCGCATCCGCCACACGTTTTTTGATTTCCGCTTCCGGGATCCGATTCACACGAAGACCATAAGAAATATTCTTTTCTACAGTCATATGCGGGAATAACGCATAGTTCTGGAAAACCATGCCGATATTTCTATCCCCGGGATCCATATTATTCGCGAGCTTTCCCTTCAGAAACAATTCGCCGGAGGTGATGGTCTCCAAGCCGCTGATCATTCGAAGGATCGTAGATTTTCCGCAGCCGGAGGATCCTAAAAGGATCAGTCGTTCTCCATCTTTGATGGAAAGATTCAGTCCTTTGATGACCTCCGTTTTATCAAAGCGCTTGACCACGTTCTTCATTTCAATACTATACATAATGGTTACCTCATCATTTAATTCCAGAGTGAGCAAATGTGCCGATAATAAACTTTTGGCAAACAGAGTACAGACCTAACGGCAGCAGCATCGTCAATGTGGCTACGGCCATGGTGACTGGTACATCCGTGCCGCCTTCCGAGCTGACAAACATCTGTAGTGCCAGAGACAGCGTATAATTGGCCTCGCTCTTGATCATAATGGCCGGCCATACATATTCATTCCATGAATTGATAAAAAAGATGATGCCAATAGACAGGATGGCCGGTTTGATGATCGGAATCACGATCGTCCGCAGTCTGTTCAAATGAGAGGCATGCTCAAGCGCTGCCACTTCCATCAACGACATCGGAATGCCCTTCATGTACTGCCTCAGCAGGAAGATCCCGGTCGCATCCGCCAGCTGCGGAAGCGCGACGCCATAAATGCTATCTACGAGACCCATATCCGATAAGGTGATATAGTTCGGAACCATGGTGACGGTAAACGGAATAAAGATCGTGCTGATCAGAAGAAAATACAGTACATTTTTCCCCTTAAAGTGGAAAAAAACAAAAGCATAAGCCGCCAAAACCCCTGTTGCCAATTTGAAAAGAGTCACCAGACTCGCAATAATAAACGTATTAGACAGGATCTGTGCAAAGCGAATGGTCGTAAATACCCGTTCATACGCAGAGAGCGTAGGTGCCTGGGGGATCAGCGATGAAGACGTGAATGCCTCACTCATGGTCTTGAACGAGGTAGACAGCGAGAACAGCAGCGGATACACCAGCATCAAAACCAGTATAATGAAAATCAGATGCCACTTAATCTCTGAGGTATTAATTTTCATAATACACCCCTTTTTCTACATAACGAAATTCCAGATACAAAAGGACGAAGAAAATAACCATGGTCACAATAGCAAGCGACGCAGCCATGCCTGTCTCGTAATAGGTAAAGGCATAGTCATATCCCTGATAAATAATATTCGAGCTGGCATCGTTTGGCCCGCCCTGTGTCAGTACCTTGATCGGCGTAAAAATGTACTGTAGCCCCTGTACGATGGTCATGATCAGGATGTAGACGGCCGTAGAGGAGGTAAGCGGCATGACAATATTCGTGAAAATACTGCGGTTCGACGCCTTTTCCAGTTTTGCTGCTTCGATCAATTCCTCAGGAACGCTGTTCATCCCGGAAAGAAGGATCAGGAAATTATAGCCAAACGCTTTATACACGGCAACCAAGCTGATGATCACAATAACAAGTCCTGGTGTTTTGGACCATGCCGGAAGTGTGATCCCAAAGCTCTCTGCCACAGCTGCGACCGGCCCTGACACCGGATTAAATATCCACTGAAACAGTATCGCTCCCACGACAAGAGCGATCAACGATGAGGAAAAGAGCAGCGCCTTATATACATGCTTTCCTCTCTTCATCAAAAACGTATTGATAAAGGATAATACATAGGGCAGCAGGAAATTGAACAGAACCAGGATCACGATATACAAAAGCGTATTCTGCACCACCTTTAATGTCACCGGATCTGTCAGCAAATGGATATAGTTCTGCAAAGCCACAAATTTCATGTTGGGCGCAACCATATTCCATCTAAAAAAGCTCAGATACAAGGTATATGCTAGTGGATAGAACATGAAAACCAAGAAGACCGCCAGAGACGGCAAGATAAAAAGCGCCGCCAATCTTTTTTCTTTCTCCCGATAGGTGCCACTTTCAGGTGTATTTTTCATAGATGGATTCTCCAATCATACACAAAACAAATATAAGAGGGCCGAAACACATGGCCCTCTTATATTCAGGAATCACAAATCGCAATTGATCATTTCAAAAGAGCATTCAAATCATCCTGCGCTTTTTTCAACGCTGCCATCGGTTCTTCACCAGACAGGATCTTATCTCTGGTATCTGCAAACATCTTTTCAGCCTTGACACCCACATCTCCGGGGAATGCCACCCATGGAGAAAGTGTCGGCAGCTCATCAAATGCAACCTTGAGGGCCGGAGTCTTGGCGATCGCTTCTTTGATAGCCGGATCCTCTACGACTTCCTGACGAGGCGGCAGGTATCCGGTATTGATGGTCCACTGTGCCAGATATTTTGGCTGCATGATAAACTTCATGAATTCCCAGGCTGCCTGCTGTTCTTCTTTAGACTGTGCCGTCACAGCAAGGAAGTTGCCACCTGCCGGGATCTGTACTTTCTTATCGCCAAAAGCCGGGAATGGGCAAGCCATGACATTGAACTTGGAGGACTGGGTAACCGTGCCGATCTTAGCACTGGTTCCCATCAGAATGCCGACCTTTCCGCTGTAGAAGGAAGCAATGCCTTCATCCGCTGCGATATGAAGAGCAGACTGATCTTTCAAGACCATATCTGCATACAGCTGATACGCATCGGCAGATTCTTTGGATGCAAAAACCGCTTTGTTTTTATCATCAAGGATCTTCGCACCATTCGAGGTCAGCAGACCCTGCGTCGCCCAGTTGTCCTGATATTCCTGCATATAGAATCCATATGCGCCGGTCTTATCATGAATGGCCTTAGAGGCAGCACGCACCTCTTCCCAGGTCTTTGGTGGATTCTGCGGATCCAGACCGGCAGCAGTGAACAGATCCGGGTTGTAATAAATGATCGGCGCACTGATAGAGAATGGGAGTCCTACCTGTTTGTTGTCCACCTTCGCCAGTTCCAGGACATTGGGCAAAAAGCTCTTTTCAATAAAATCCTTATCTTTTTCAGACGCTTTTTCCAGATCTGCCGGAGTGACATACTTGAAGTTCTGATCAAAATACTTCAAATAATTGTATCCGATCATGGCGATAGACGGCGATTTACCGGAAGCCACATCAGCCTGCAGATTCTTCATCAGTCCAGGATACATGTCCGGATTATACACTTCCTTGACGATGATCTTATCCTGCGACTTATTGAAATCATCGACCATCTGCTTAATGACCGGCGCACCAAAGTTTTTGGTATATACATGCCAGAATGTAACGACCGTTTTCCCATTTTCTTTAACAGCCGCTTTATCCTGTGCACCGCCTCCGCAACCTGCTGCCAGCGAGATCATAAAAAGGCTCGCTGCAGCAAAACACAGACTTTTCCAAATTTTTTTCACATTACCCCTTCTTTCTAAATCCTTACCTCATCAACTGCGATACCAATGATTCGTGATTCCGTAATACCCCCATCAGTCTCCATGATTCCAAAAAGGCTATATACATAATGGCGATATTTAACCCACCGTAATTCTAACATATAGTATATACAAATTGAATGTTCTTTCTATATTGGCATAAACATCATGTTCTATTATGTCTCCATGTTATCAAGGAGGGCAAAGCCCCCCATCCGATATGTCAGGATCTCTATGGCCCGCGCCCAATACCGCTTCGATCATTTTTATCTTACACGCCCCCTGTCAGCATTAAGTCATGTTTTCCATCTTTTTTCGTCAAATTTGTCTCGCTCCGATGGACGGAAGAGCACCCCTCCCGTCTCGGAATGCTCTTTTATTTATTTTCTAAAGCACGAAAAAAGCCAGCACCGTGATCGGTACTGGCTTTCAGGCTGGTGACCCAAGAGAGATTCGAACTCCCGACACCTTGATTCGTAGTCAAGTGCTCTATCCAGCTGAGCTATTGGGCCATGTGGCAGGGGCAGAGGGACTCAAACCCCCAACCTACGGTTTTGGAGACCGTTGCTCTATCAATTGCGCTATGCCCCTATCTGTTTGATGGAAGTCATCATCCATGTGACTTGTATATAATAACAAATCTTTTCGGAAATTGCAAGGGGTTTTTGCAAATATTTTTGAAAAAAGATTTTGGTGCAAAGTTCAGGGATCTCAGGAAAAAGGCGCAACGGGTCCTGTGGGGTCAATGGGGCGGTGCGGTGCGTAATATATAGCACCGCCCGGTCATACAATATTCTTCCAAACGGAAATCCCGTTGAATTTTTTGAACTTTGCACCATCACCGATTTCTACTTCTTATCCACGGAGGTGAGAAATTTTCGCGATCCGCAATTATTTAATATATGCGGTCGCTTTCAGCATGAACATGTTGTCCATCTTCTTGCCGCCCATGTCTTTGGCGTTGAAGCCGTAGTTGGCTTCGACAAGGAGGCCGCGCATGGGGACGAAGGAGGCTTTGGCAAGGTAGAATTTCGCGCCGCCGTATTTCTTATCCGGAGAGTCGGTTCCCTGTGCCAATGCTTCCATTTTGTCCGCAAGATACGCTGGCATGTTATGCATTCCATGCCAATCCCGGTAAACATGTCCCATGTACTGATCGACAATGTCATTGCTGGAGCCGCCGAAGTAGGTGCCTGCCTGGCTGTAGACGTAGTCGACGCCGATGGAGAAGGACTTCGCCTTGAGGACATTTGCTTCGCCGTAGTGAATGCCATAGTTATAGCTGTACGGACGTTCATTGTTCAGCGGAAGCTTTCTGAGGTTCTTGACGAATTCGCCCTGAACGCGAAGCATCGGGGTGACGTTGTAAGAGCCGGCGAAGCCGTAGGCTTTCGCGATATGGCCAACAGGCCCGCAGGCTTTCATGCCGTAAGCGTGAGCTTCCCACTGGCCCGGTTTCTTGTAGATATAGGAAGCGTAAGCGACCGGTACGTCTTCATCATCGCCCCAGCCCATGACGACATCCGCTCCCATAGGATACATGTAGCCATTCTGTACATACATGTTATTCTGCTGTGCCAATGTAGCAATGGCTGTATCCATGGCTGCATTGGTAGCCTTTTCAGTAGCCACCTTTTTGAAAGCTTCGATTTCTGGCTGGGTTGCAGTAGGATTAGCCAGAGTATATTGATGAACTGCTTGTGTTACCGCGTTTTGTACACCGGCTGCCATTTGCGCCCGTAGTTCCTGAATTCTCGGGTTATTCTTACCCGCTTCCAGAATGGCATTAGCCAATCCTTTACCAGCCTCACTGTCTTTCAGTGGAATGCCACGCATCATCGGACCGGTGTATGCGTAGTTGATGTTGGTCGCGCGGCCGAAGGCGAGGGTGAGGCGGCCGCCTTTCAGGTAGTCGCCGAAAGAAGCGAAGACGCCTTTGACTTCTCCGTCATAGGTGTAGCCGGTGACGCCCATCTTGACGGGGAACTGGCCGATACCGATGAGGTTCTTGGATGGGCCGAAGGGGAGCTTCGAGGTATCCTGTTTCGGTCCGAAGTGGTAGGTGGTCCACAGGCGATTCAGGTGGAAATCACCATCGCCGTAGCCCGTGCGGAGCTTGGTCTGGCTCTTGTCCTTCGGATCGATACGGTTCATGTCGTAGCTTTCTTTGCCATTCATATCGAGGATTGTCTCGAGCTGTCCATAGAGGTGGACGCGGTCGTTCACGGGGGTGATGGTATTTAAGCGGACGCGGGTGGAAAGCTCGTTGTGCTTCTGGACATTTCCTTTGAATACATTGTCATAGCGGTCGATGCTCTGGACGCGGAGCTCGGTGATGAGGTCGGTCGCACCACGCTTCTTTTCAAGCTCTGCGATGCGGACACCGAGGTCCTTGAGTTCATTCGCATACTGAGAGGAGAGCTTAGCGAGGGTCTCCTTCTGGGACGCATTCAGTGTGTCTTCCTTCGCCATCAGGCGGGCGACGATCTGCGCGATCTCATAACGGGTGACGTGCTTGTCTCCGCGGAAGGTGCCGTCCGGATAGCCGTCGATGACGCCCTCATCGGAGAGCGAAGCGACGGCCTGATAGGCCCAGTCGTCAGCAGATACGTCGGTGAATGGATTCGCTGCGCTTACGGTCACTGCGGCGCAGGCGAAGCAGGCTGCAATGGCTGCTTTCAAAAAAGCGTGTTTCATGGTTCCTCTCTTCTGAAATCGGAGCCGCTTTCCACATGGTGCGCTCTCGATTTCTCATGCCAAAATATAATATTAAAACTTGCGGGTATCATGTGTATTATTTTTTATTTACAAAACTAAAACATTATAGCGTAATAAGTGGGAGAGTGTCAAGAGAAAAAGGGGTTCAGGTTGATGGGTTCAGGTTGATGGGTTCAGGGTTCAGGGTTAGCCCGTGGGGCGTGCCGTCCCTTGATTGCGTGTGAAAGCTCTACTCGCCAGTTAGGAGTGAGGAGTTGGGAGTGAGGAGTGGTGGTGCGGCGCATAAAAATCAGAAGCGCCGCGGAGTTTTGATAGCGCTTCGCGCGCATCGTCATTTCGAGCGTAGTCGAGAAATCTTTATTGCAGAATGCTCATCGCCTGATGTGAGGCAGCACCAAGACATCGTTTTCCCTCGGCTCATACACACTGATTCCCGCAGTGCAGTAAAGATCCCTCGGCTGCGCTCGGGATGACGATGTCGGCAAATCCCAGTCACTAATCACTCCTAATCCCTAGCCACTTATCCCTAGCTACTCATCCCTGCTTTCAAACTCCAAGGTTAGCCCACACAAAAAGCCCAGCCGCCGATGTGGGGACTGGGCTTTTTGTTTTCTTACATTTTCGAGAATTCTGTTTGAATCACTTTCATGCCCTTCAGGACGACGAAGGCGATGACGCAGCCTGCGCCGCAGGAGACGGCGAAGAGGGAGACGTAGAAGAAGGCGCCTTTGGCCGAGCCCATGAAGAGGGCGGCGATCGGGTAGGAGAGGAGTCCGCCGATGATCGAGGTACCGACGAATTCTCCGATGACAGCAGCCCAGAGCTTGTGCGTGTGGCTGTAGAGGTAGCCGGAGAGGAAAGCACCCACCATGGAGCCGGGGAAGGCGAGAAGGCTGCCGGTGCCTAAGAGATTGCGAATGAGGGAGGTGCCGAAGGCGGCTGCGGTGCCATAGCGCGTGCCGCAGAGGACCGCAAGAAAGATGTTGATCATATGCTGCAGGGGAAATGCTTTCGTCACGCCCAGTGGAAAGGAGAACATGGGGGAAAGCAGTACGCCGGCGGCGACCATCAGCCCGGCAAAGATCCATTTGCGCAGGGCGAGACTTTTTTCATCGGCAGATGTCATGGGAAGAACCTCGTTTCTTGGAAATCGTGGATAGTGAGCGGTTTGCTGTTTCGTATAGCATAGCACAGATGGGGAGTGAGATAAAGGGTTTAAGGGTTCAGGGTTCGGGGTTCAGGGTTCAGGGTTAGCCCATGGGGCGCGCCGTCCTTTGATTACATGCGAAAGAGGTTCAGCGGGTTCAACAGGTTCAGTGGGTTCAAAGGGGGTGGTGCGGCGCATAAAAAAATAGAAGCGCCGCGGAGTATAGATGGTGGCGATGCCCGAAGGCAGTATTTAAGTCACCAGTCAATAGCTACCAGTCACTTGCGGCTCCTAATCCCTAGCCACTAATCCCTAGCCACCAGTCACTAGCCACTAGCCACCAGCTACTTTTTCCCCAAGACCATTCCGAGCGCGCTTCCGAAGAGGAAGAAGGAGATCCAGGAAAGTCCATAGCCTGCCAGTGGGAGGGACTGCATGAGGCCGTCGATCGCGCCGAGGGAGAGACCGGCCGTGTGACATCCGTCGTAGAGGGCAGGGATCAGGGTACAAAGGGTGGCGCAGGCGTAGACGCTGCGTTTCCCGCCGAAGAGGTGATCGCCGAAGGTGAGGAAAATGAGGGAGATGGTCAAAGGATAGAGGAACATGAGGACCGGAATGGCAGCGGTGATGATGGTGGTGAGGCCGAAGAGGGCGATACCAAAGGAAATGAAGGAGAATACGGTCACCCAAGCTCTGTAGGAGAGCGCAGGGATGAGTTTCTTGAAATATTCGCCGCAGGCGGTGATGAGGCCGACGCTGGTGGTGAGGCAGGCGAGGAGGACGATCACACCCATCAGGATGCGGCCGTAGCTGCCGAAGTAGTGGTGCGCGGTGCCGACCAGGATGTCTGCGCCGTTTTTCATGAGTCCCAGCTCCTCTACGGAGCAGGCACCGATGACGGAAAGGAAGATGTAAATGACAGCCAGGCAGACGCCCGCGATGAGGCCGCTCTTCAGGGTATGGGAGGCGACCTCTTCATTGCTTGTCGCGCCATACTGACGGACAGCATTGACGACGATGATGCCGAAGACGAAACCGGCCAGTGCGTCCATGGTGTTATATCCATCGAGGAAGCCCTGCGTCAGTGCTTTGATGGAGGGCTGATAGGCTGCCTGTGCCTCCTGCCAGCTGCCCATCGGGAAGAGTGTCGCTGTGATGAAAAGGATGGCGAGGAAGAGAAGGAGTGCCGGGGTGATGATCTTCCCGATGCGGCTGACCAGTTTCGACGGGCTGATGGAGAGCCACCAAGAGATCACGAAAAAGATAAAGGCAAAGGCATAGAGCGCGGTCTGCTGCATCGATTCACCGAAGAAGGGCGCGATGCCGATCGCATAGGATGTCGTCGCTGTACGGGGGATGGCGAAAGCCGGCCCGATGGTGAGGTAGAGGCAGACGGTGAAGAAAATGGCGTAGCCCTTGTGTACACGGGAGGCCAGTGACTCAAGGTCGCTCCCGGCATAGCCAATCGCTGCGACGGCAAGGATCGGAAACCCTACACCTGTCAAAAGAAAGCCCAGCGTCGCGGGAATGGTATCCACGCCTGCATTCTGGCCCATGTACACAGGGAAGATCAGATTCCCTGCGCCAAAGAAGAGGGCAAAGAGCATCAGCCCGATCGGGATCAAGTAATTTTTCTTCATACTAAACTCCTTTCATGAATGGGGGAAGGATCCGGGATCGGATCCGGAAACGGCTTGCGGAAATGGTTCTGTCACTTCCAAGGGTTCAGCAGGGCGGCACATCCCTCTTATAAAGAGCCGCCGCATGTTTCGGATTGCATATACCGCTCGCAAAGCGGAGGCGCCTAGACCCGTGAACCTTGGGATTTCTTCCTGCCAATAAAAAATCCCTGCCGGAAAACATCCGACAGGGCACATTGCGTGAGGTACCACCTTGCCATGGAAACAGACTGCTGTTTCCTGCTCAATTGAGCGATAACGGAGCCGCCGCTTTTTTCTATACCGCAAGGGGGATCAAAAAAAGGACTCTCGGGTGACGTGGCTGCGTCCTTTTCAGCAGTTTTCACCATCCACTGCCTCTCTGAGAAAATTCACCAGCCTGATCCCGATCCTAGTCTATTTTGAAATTGGACACATTCTACCATGATTTGAATAGAAAGTCAAATGAGTTTGGGGTATGGACTTAGGGCCAGCCCATGGGGCGTGCTACCTTTTGCTTGCGTGCGAAAGAGGTTCATCGGGTTCTATAGGTTCAAAGGAGGTTGATGCGGCGCCAGATCCTTCGACTCAGTTCTCACTGCTTTGCCTTTACATTTTCGAACATCCGACATTTCACTCCGCTCAGGATGACGAAATGCGCCGCGGAGTATAAATCATGATGATACCCGAAGGTTGTATTTAGTCACCAGTCACTCCTAATCCCCAATCCCTAATCCCTAGCCACTCATTCCTGCTTTCAAACTTTGGGTGCGGCGCGAAAAATAATGAAGCGCCGCAGAGTAGAAATAGGGCGATGCCCTAAAGTAGTAACTTGAGATTTCTAATCCCTGCTTTCACACATTCATCGTTTATCGGTCTGCAATGAAGATTTCTCGGCAACGCTTTCAATGACGATACGGGAGTCTGATGTCTTCTAGCCTCTTAGTCTCTTAATCACTCAGTCACTTGAGACTCCTAATCCCTGGCCACTAATCCCTAGCTACCAGTCACTAGTGACTGGTGACTTGAATACTGCTTTCAGGCATCTCCCCGTTTCGTCATCCTGAGCGGCGAGAAACGTCGTATGTGAGAGTACGAATGCCAGAACAGCTGCGACCTGAGCCATCGATCTCGGCGAAGCCGCCACCTTCATTCCTAATTCCTAATTTAAAAAGTACTCGCACACCTTTCTGGCCGCTTCGACATCAACCATGTGGAAGGGGGAGAGCGCCTTGACGATGCGGCAGAGGACGCCGTGCTTCCGGAAGAGACGGATCGCATTTTCCCGCGTCTTCTCTCCGCCTTGTGCCAGATAGCCACGGTCCAAGGCTTCCATGCGATGTCCTTCTTCTCTGTAGTCTTCGCGTGCCAGACCATGGAGGAGGAGAATGAGGTCGACGGCCTTCTGCTCTTCGATATCTTTGGTGAGCATGCGGTTCTCCCAGTCCAGAAAGGTGAAATTCCCCTCTTTCCATGTGATGTCACGCAGTGCCGGACGGCCATGGACGATGCCTGCCTGATGGAGGGAGCACAGCGCGCGGCCGGCCTCTTCGAGAAGCTGCTCCTTGTCTTCTTCCGGCATGTCGGTATCGAGCCAGTTCTTCAGTGTGCGCCCGCCGTCCTTAGTCACCATATAGTCCGGCGTCAGCACCAGGATCTCCGGCACAAGCAGCGGCGCGGCGCGGCCGGCGATGGTCATCTTCGCCACTTCGAAATAAAATTCCTTCTCGACGGAATATTTAGCAAACTGTTTCCGTCCATTTCCCATCTTCCGCTTGATCCAGTACGTCTCACCATCCAGCGTGAAGGAAATCACGCACCGGTCCACTGCCTTTGCTATCGCTTCCTCCGCCGCCTGTTTCAGCCGCGGATCATTTGTAATCTCACTCATACTTTGCCTCGCTTAGGTTATTTTTACTTATATTTTACCAAAGGGAAGGCTGGCAAGGCAAGGTTTGGGAGAGGGGACTAGGGACTGGGAGCTAGTGGCTAGGGATTAGGGATCAGGAGGTGACTAGGGACTGGGGGCTAGTGGCTGGGGACTGGAAGGCTAATACACCGAGAGATACCAGTCCCCGCATCGTCATTTCGAGCGAAGCAAGAAATCTTTTTCATTGGCGATCCGGCGGTCGATGACAGGAAACCAAAACGGGAAGCTGCTATCAAGAGACCTTCGGGCATCGCCCCGTTTCGTCATCCTGAGCGGAGTGAAACGTCGTATGTGAGAGTACGAATGCCAGAACAGCTGCGACCTCTTCATCGATCTCGGCGAAGCCGCCACCGATTAGCCTTCCCCATTACTATGAAAACATCTCGTGATTGAAAAATGGCGCAAAAAGCTCCCCTCTATAACTTCCCATTAAAAACTTATGAGCGCTATGTAGCTGCCTGAATCGAAATCGAAAGTGTGGCTTCCTTCAAATTCACTCCCAGCTTCGTCAGTTTTTTCAAGTAGTATTTTTTCTTCTTTTCTTTATTGAACTGGTTGTAATAATCTTCTCCAAGGTCTTTAAACCTTTCACCGGACTTGAGAATATGATAGATTGCAATAAGCATGGAATGAGCTACAGCCACACTAGCCCGGTTGGCACCTCGCCTCGCCGCTACCTTTCGAACCCATAGCACCCGCTCCCCCTCTTTCGCAAACGATCAAAGGGAGCCCCGCCACAAGGGCTGACCTTACACCCCAAACTCGCTCTCCGCCGTTTTTCTTGCGTCCCTGCCCGGTTTCCTCCCCACATCTTGTGCATATACAAGAGGCAAGGGAAATGATACAATGAAGTTATTCACAATGCCATTTGAAAACCGCAGAAGATCGTGTGGAAAAGCCATAGAAAGTATCTACTAATTCACAGACTTATCCACTTATCCACAAAGATATTCAATCGCCGCTTTCTCCGATGCCATCAAGCCTCTTCCCCAAGAGGCTGATCGGAGACAACGCCTTATTCACAATTATTCACAAAGTCATTCACATAGTCACAGCCACGGCGGCTGCCCTATGCATGGCAAGCGAGGTAACCTATGGACTTCTTTCAATTATGGGATCAGATCCTGGACTATATCGACCAGTATGACCACCCGTACTATGACATGTTTTCCAACGAAGTCTTTCCTATCTCCATGACAGAAAACATACTGACGATTTCGCCCAAAAACAAGCGGCGGAAACCATGGATCGAAAATGTATATAAAGGAAAGCTGGAAAAAATTATTTTCGACATCACGGGGAAGCAGCTTTCCATCGAGATCTCCGATATCATGAATCAGCCCGCGGAACCCGCGCCGATACCGCCGGTTCCGGAAGCCGGTGCCTCCAAAAAGCAGGCGGCGAGCGAGGCACCCTTCCCGATGGCCCATGAGACAGCCGATGCCCCCTATGAAAATACGCCTATCCCTCTCCCAGAGCCTGATATCGATGATCCCTTTCCGAAGGAAGCCATGCCGCCGGATTTTTCCAAGCTGAAGCCTATGACGGCCGATGAGGTACCGCTCCCTGACATCCGGGAGCTCGGAGAGACCTCCCTCTTCGATGCGCCTGTGCGCAGCGAGCCGAAGAAGAGAAATGCCTTCCTGCCGAATCCAGTCAATGAAGAATACACCTTCTCCACCTTCGTCCATGGCAACTGCAACGAGATCGCCTTTCAGGCCGCTTATGCAGTCGCCAAGACGGCCGACCATCCGGATCAGGTCGATCAGAAAATGAACCCTCTTTTCATCTACGGTCCCTCCGGCCTCGGCAAGACGCATCTGCTCCACGCCATCTGCAACTACATCCACGAAAACAAGCCGGAGCTTTCCGTCCTCTTCGTCTCGAGCGAGACCTTCACCAATGAGCTGATCGATGCCATCCAGAATCACACCATGCCGAAATTCCGTGCCAAGTATAGAAATCTGGACTTTCTCCTGATCGACGACGTGCAGTTCTTCGGCTCTAAGGATGCGACGAAGATGGAGATCTTCAATACATTCAATGACCTCTTCGATAAGAAGAAGCACATCATCATGACGAGCGACCGCACACCGCAGGATATCGACAAGCTCGAAGACCGCCTGCAGACGCGCTTCTCGAGCGGGCTCGTCGCCCCGATCTCTCCGCCGGACTATGAGATCTGCTGCATCATCCTTCAGCAGAGAGCAGAAAAGCTCAATATCACACTCCCGAAAGATGTGGTCGACTATATCGCAAGTCATATCAATACCAATGTCCGTGAGCTGGAGGGGGCTTTCAATAAGCTCGTCACCTTCTCGCAGATCAAGAAACAAACGATCACGCTCGCCTTCACCAAGGATGCGCTGAAAGACCAGATCCCCCTCGACAACCGTCAAGAACTTACCGTCGACTTCATCATCGATACCGTCTGCCAGTACTACGGCGTCAAGAAGGATAAGCTCCTCGGCCGCGGCCGTCCGCAGAAGATCGTCATCCCGCGCCAGATCGCCATGTACCTGTGCCGCAATGAGCTGAACGAGTCCTACCCGACGCTGCGTGACTATTTCCATAGAAAAGACCACTCGACAGTCCTCTATGCCTGCGAACGCGTGGAAAAAGACATCGAGCGTGACCCGCAGACCCGCGCTTCTATCGAAGCGATCCGAAAGCTCTTAAAGCAGCGGGGATAAGGGCTGAATGGGCGGATAAGGTGAAGTCTCCCTTTCTCCCATGCCCCTCACTGTGAACAACCCCATTTCCCATCATCCAATATCCTGCTGAAAAACTGTGAAAAACGTCAGGTTCGTAAAAACCTGTGAAAACCGTGAATTCCAAAAAAAGTTATTCAATCCTTTTTAACAAACCGCGAGATCCGAGAAAATCTCACTTTTCACAGAGTTATTCACTTATTCACATCGTCCTACTACGGCGACTACTATCTTTTATCTATCATCGTTATTTTTTAGAGGTGCTGCCATGAGAGTCATTTTCGACAAAACGGAATTGTCTGATGCGATCGACCGCGTACAGCGGGCTGCACAGGCAAAAATTACATCCAATACCAATAACGGATACTTCATTGCTGCAGAAAACGGAAAAGTCGAGCTGCAGGCCAATGATTACACCATCGGGATCAAAACAAGCTGCCCGGCCATGATCGAGGAAGAAGGCATTATCGTGATTGCTGCCAGCCAGCTGCAAAGCACGATCCGCATGATGCCGGCAGGGGATATCGTCATGGAAAAGAAAAAAGAGGAAAATATGGTCTCCTTTACCTGCGGCTCTTATTTTGCCCGCTTCCCGACCCGCGACATCAATGAATTCCCGGAAGTCAAAGAAATGGAGCATACCAATCATGCGACAGTCTCCTGCCAAGACTTCAAAGAAATGACCGGTCAAGTCTCCTTTGCCACGGCTTCCGACAAACAGAAGCCGCTTTTCACCGGCGTGCTCTTTGAGGTCGATCAGTACCGCTTCATCATGGCGGCGACCAATACGCACCGCCTGGCTGCCAAAGAGATCACACTGCCGGAGGAAGCAAGCGCCAAAGGACGCTTCGTCGTTTCAGGCAGCATCCTTTCGGATGTGGTCCGCCTGCTGCCGGATGAAGATGGCAGCACCGTCGAGATCTCCTGGTCTAAAAACCATGTCGCCTTCACCTTTGGCAGCACGTACTTCATTACCAGCCTTCTCAACGGTGAATATCCGGATTACCACCGCGTCATCCCGACCCATCATGATGCACTCGTGACAGTCAATGTTCACGATTTTCAGGAAGCCGTCCGTTTCGTCAGCCCGATCTCCAGCGGTGTGGACTACCATACCATCAATTTCATCTTCCATGAGGATGTGGTGGAGATTTACGAAGAGGATCCTGCGATCGGCCGCAGCAGCACATCGATCCCCATCAAGCTCGAAGGCGAGCCGATCAAGATCACCTACAACTGCAACTATATCGAAGATATCCTGAAACATTCTGAGGGCGAGACAGTCATCCTGCATCTGCAGAAAAACGGTCCGCTTCTGGTAGAGCAGGAAGAAGATAAAGCCTACCAGTATGTCGTGACACCGATGAGGGGGAGACATTGATGGAAATCATAGCCGTCTACGGAGATTACATCCAGCTTGACCAGTTTTTGAAAAAGATCGATGCGATCAGCTCCGGCGGAGAGACCGCTGCTTACCTTGCCCAGCATCAGGTGACGCTGAATGGCAATCCTGTCCATGAAAAACGCAAGAAGATCCGTCCCGGAGATGTCCTTGTCATCGATGGCAGGGAGTATCAGATGAAGGCCGAATAGGGAAAAGGAAAAGGGGCTGTGAAGAAATGAATCCTCATTTCTTCAC
>ULPY01041774.1_pt1 | contig 29859 bp, 20 predicted proteins | sample 1953951 | NCBI WGS metagenome assembly ULPY01 (sample SAMEA4835641, study PRJEB28245) | human gut metagenome | biome: gut microbiome; material: fecal sample | place: Denmark | collected 2008
ACTGCGCTTCACCTACAACTGTTACCGCTTCACCAAGATGGAAGAGATAGAGATGTTCCGCCCCGAACTGGTTATCAATGCGGTGACGGTAAAATATACGCTGCCAGCCTTCGAAGAGGTGTTGCCACATCTCTCTCACGACTGCATTATCAGCGACATAGCTTCGGTAAAGACCGGACTGCAGGAGTTTTACGAGAAGAGCGGTTTCCGCTTCGTGAGCACGCACCCTATGTTCGGCCCAACCTTTGCCAATCTGAACCAGCTTTCAGAGGAGAATGCAGTCATCATCAAGGAGGGTGACTACATGGGCAAGATATTCTTCAAGGACCTCTACCAGAAGTTGGGGTTGAGTCTGCATGAGTATACATTTGATGAGCACGACCAGACGGTGGCCTACTCGCTGAGTATTCCTTTCGTGAGCACCTTTGCCTTTGCGGCAGTGATGAAGCACCAGGATGCTCCGGGCACCACCTTCAAGCGCCACATGCAGATAGCCAAGGGCGTGCTCAACGAAGATGATTACCTGCTGCAGGAAATTCTCTTCAACCCATACACATCGGGGCAGGTGGCACAGATCAGAGAGGAGCTTGCTGAGCTCATCGACATCATTGACCACAAGGATGCGAAGCGTATGAAACTCTTTCTCACCAAGATACGTAATCATGTGAAGGAAGATATTGAGATTAAAGAAAAATAAAATTGTTGTTACGAGGGGGAGCCCTTATATTATTTCCCCCTTCAGGTTATTGGTGTTTTGCATGTGAATGTAGAACCAGTCAAGTTTTTTTAAGGCCTTGCATGTGAATGTAGGGTCTTTTTTTATGTGTTGCCGGAAGCGGAAAAGCTTAATGACCTTAATGACCTTAATGACCACCCCCGATTAGTGATTAATGATTAGGCAGGTGTGCGTCCCCGGTAAGGCGCCAGCAGGTGGATAATAAGGAAAAAGGGGGCAAAATGAAAATATGTAAGGAGATAGGGGCGATTTCTGAAATATTATTTGTACCTTTGCACCCACAAATCAAAGGATAGATTGTAGAATCAGTAAAAAGGATTGTAGAATCAATAAAACAGATTGTAGAATCAGTAAAAAGAAGAGCAGTTCTATTATGAGCGAACAGAAAGAAACAAAGAATATGAAGAATGCTGCAGAGGCACAGGCCCCTGAGCAGAATACAACAGAACCAGCAGCTAAGCAGAATGATGATGCTAAGCAGGCTGATACAACAGAACAGCAGGCGGATGCTGCTGCCTTCCAGGTAGTGAACGAGGGCTTTTCAACCCACGAAGCCATTGAAGAGGCAAAACGCTGCCTACACTGCAAGATTCCGCAGTGCAAGAAGGGATGCCCGATAGGCAACGACATACCTGATTTCGTACACGAACTCTCTATGGGTAACATGGGTGCAGCGATGAGCATCATCAATGCCAAGAGCAACTTGCCGGCCATCTGCGGCCGTGTATGCCCTCACGAGAAACAGTGTCAAGGCAACTGCGTGCTCGGAAAGAAAGGCAAACCGGTACAGATCGGCAAACTGGAGCAGTTTATTGCCGATTTTGATACCAAGATGAACCTTTCGCGCGAGATGTTGCCACAGAAAACACGTGGCCGTGTGGCAGTCATCGGTTCGGGTCCAGCGGGCTTGACCGTAGCTGGCGATCTGGCGCGTCAGGGCTTCAACGTCACCATTTTCGAGGGCCAGGCTGAGCCGGGAGGCGTGTTGATGTACGGTATTCCTGAGTATCGCTTACCTAAGTCGGTAGTGCGCGATGAGGTGGCTAAGATTGCTGCCCTCGGCGTGCAGTTTATCACCAACTGCATGGTGGGCGAGAACAATGTAACCATCGACAGTCTGTTCCGTGCAGGCTACGACGCCATCTTTATGGGCACAGGTACCAGCGTGCCTCAGAACATGGACTCTACACCGGGCTCAAAGCTCCACGGTGTGAGCCAGAGTACATACTTTCTGCATAACGTGAATGCCTATAACGAAGGCGCGTTGACCCGCGACATGGTTCCACTGCGCGACGGCGAGAAGGTGGGTGTCATTGGCGGCGGAAACGTGGCCATGGATGCTGCCCGTACTGCTATCCGTCTGGGTGCCGATGTAACTGTGCTGTACCGTAAGACCCAGGAAGAGATGCCTGCCATCCAGAGCGAATATGAAGATGCTGTGAAGGAAGGCGTGAAATTTGAGTGGAAAACTACCATCGAGGCCTTTCTGAAGGGCAAAAACGGCCGTCTGGGAAGCTGTGTGCTGAACACTCCTGAGGGTGAAAGGGTAGAAAAATTCGACAGAATCTATCTCGCCATTGGTTCAAGACCAGCCAACCGTATCGTTTCTACCACTGCCGGAATCGAGGTGGATGAGAAGGGATATGTAAAAGTTGTTGAACGTCCGTTCGGTATGACCACCCGTCGCGGTGTGTTTGCCGGAGGTGATGTGGTACACCGTCCGCAGACTGTAGTCCTGGCAATGAAGGCTGCCAAGGAGGTGGCTCAGGGCATCGCTCAGTATGTAGATGCCATCAAGCTTCTTGAAGAGGCTAAGAGAATCGAGCAACGTGGAATAGTAGAATAATCAAATGAACTCAATAGAATATAAGTGAATTATTTCTGCAGTTACGGAACTGGTTTAACAGAGAGTTGTCACTAGGCTCGGCAGAGCTGCTGAGCCTAGTGATAATATCTGGGAAGCTATGTGTTTTGACTTAAAAGACTATATGCAAGAACTCTAAAAACTGTATGCTTTTACTTACTAAAAATATTTCTTAGTGTTGAAAACACCATATCTTTCCTTTGAATGATACTATATACCTTTGAATGATGCTATATAAATAGGCCAACTGTTATAGACGCTTAATTTTTTTACATTACTCTTTAAATGAACTTAAACTTCTTGGGGAATTTAATGAAGTATCAGATTTAATCATTACTTTTGTATCAGATTCATATTAAGAAGAAGTAATTTGTCTGGTACAAAGAAAAGATATAAATCAGAGAAAAAGCATGAAGCGTATCATATTGATTTTAATAGTATTGCTTGCCATGTTAGGGCAGGTAGCCTATGCGCAGAAAACGTGTGTCATCGCATCGGCAGAAAATCATGTGCCTATTCGTGAAGCACTTATTCATACCAATAACAATCATTGGGCAAGAACAGATTATCGGGGCTATTGGACGATGCGCTATCAGTTTGATTCAGCAACCGTATCGAAACCTGGTTTTATGAAGGCAACTATCCGGTACAAGGAACTGCCGGATACTCTGTTTCTCTTGCCGGATGCCAAACAATTAGGCGAAGTGACAGTTTGGGGCAAAAATCAGGAAGGCATCAAAAACATGGAAGAGGATATTCAGGAGAAGATAAACTCTTTGCCAACTTCATCTGCTGGCATCGGGTTTGATGCTTTCGGATGGATGGATAAACAGGGGAAACGTGATAAGAAGCATCTGCAACAGGCTAAAAAGGTATTTGAAAAAATGGAACATAAGGATCCTGTGGTAGCTGCTTATGAAAAAGCAACGGGGAAAAAGTATGAATTGACTAATCCGTATGATGTCTCGGCTTTTAAGAAAGATCCTTCTTCTGAAATGGCTACAGAAGAGAAAAAAGCAACTTCTGATGCTGAATCAAAATCGAATAAGAAGGAGAATCCTGAAAAATAAGCACAAGAGTAAACTGAAGAAATGAACTCGGGAAAGGCAGAGCGACAGCTATTTTAGCCGACGGGATAAAAAAAAACATAAACAAGTTGGCTTTCTCGAAAAAAAGTCGTATCTTTGTAGCCAAAAATATAAAGAAAGAAAAATGTTTGAAAATTTAAGTGATAGACTGGAACGCTCGTTCAAAATCTTGAAGGGCGAGGGAAAAATTACAGAAATCAACGTGGCGGAAACCATGAAGGATGTGCGCCGTGCACTCCTCGACGCCGACGTAAACTATAAAGTGGCTAAGGAATTCACCAACAAGGTGAAGGAGAAAGCACTCGGCATGAATGTACTTACTGCCGTAAAGCCGGGACAGTTGATGATCAAGTTGGTGCACGATGAACTGGAAGAACTCATGGGCGGCGAAGAAGCTCCATTGAAGCTCGAAAGTCATCCGGCCGTCATCCTCATGAGCGGTCTGCAGGGTTCGGGTAAGACTACCTTCAGTGGCAAGCTTGCCAATATGCTCAAGACCAAGAAAGGCAAGAAGCCATTGCTCGTGGCCTGCGACGTTTACCGTCCGGCAGCTATCCAGCAGCTCCATGTTGTGGGTGAGCAGGTGGGTGTTCCGGTATACAGCGAGCCAGAGAACAAGGATGTGCTCAGTATCGCCGACCATGCTATCCAGCAGGCTAAGACCAACGGCAACGATGTGGTAATCGTCGATACAGCCGGACGTCTTGCCATTGATGAGCAGATGATGAACGAGATCAGCAATCTCAAGAATCATCTCCGTCCAGACGAAACCCTTTTCGTGGTTGACTCCATGACCGGTCAGGATGCCGTAAACACAGCCAAGGAATTCAACGACCGCCTTGACTTTAACGGCGTTGTTCTCACCAAGCTCGATGGTGATACCCGCGGTGGTGCAGCCCTCAGTATCCGTACCGTGGTAACCAAGCCAATCAAGTTTATAGGTACCGGCGAGAAAATGGACGCCATTGACGTGTTCCACCCAGCTCGTATGGCAGACCGAATCCTCGGCATGGGTGATGTGGTATCCCTCGTAGAGCGCGCACAGGAGCAGTTCGACCTGGAAGAGGCCAAGAAACTGGAGAAGAAGATCAGAAAGAACCAGTTCGACTTCAACGATTTCTACAACCAGATCCAGCAGATTAAGAAGATGGGTAACATCAAGGATCTGGCAGCGATGATTCCGGGTGTTGGCAAGGCCATCCGCGACGTAGATATCCCAGAGGATGCATTCAAGGGCGTAGAGGCCATTATCCAGAGTATGACTCCTAAGGAGCGCACCAACCCAGCCATCCTCAACACATCACGCCGCCAGCGCATCGCTAAGGGTTCGGGCACCAACATCCAGGAGGTGAACAAACTCATCAAGCAGTTTGACCAGACCCGAAAGATGATGCAGATGATGACCGGCAACAAAATGGCGCAGATGATGAGCCGCATGAAGGGTATGCCAGGCATGCCTAAGATGCCGGGAATGTAAGAAGTGAAGAACGAAGAGTGAAGAATTCGTATGCTTTGCAACTTAACATAGAACATTTAATATTAATATAGAATAAAAATGCAGCTTATAGACGGAAAGGCGACGGCAGCCGCCATCAAGGAACAGATAGCCCAGGAGGTGGCACAGATCGTAGCCGCCGGTGGCAAGCAGCCACACCTGGTAGCCGTGCTCGTAGGGCACGACGGGGGCAGTGAAACCTATGTGAAAAACAAGGTGCTGGCCTGCGAGAAGTGTGGATTCAAGTCGACCCTCATCCGTTATGAGGAGGATGTTACCGAAGAAGAGCTCCTGCAGTGCGTAGACAAGCTGAACCAGGATGATGATGTTGACGGATTCATCGTTCAACTTCCTCTGCCTAAGCACATCGATGAGCAGAAGGTGACCATGGCAATAGATTACCGTAAGGATGTAGACGGATTCCACCCGGTAAATGTGGGCAGAATGTCGCTCGGCATGGCTTGTTTCATTTCTGCCACTCCGCTCGGTATCCTCACCCTGCTGCAGCATTACAATATTGAGACCAGTGGCAAGAAATGCGTCATTCTGGGCAGAAGCAACATCGTAGGCAAGCCAATGGCTCAGCTGATGATGCAGAAGCAGTATGGCGATGCTACCGTCACCGTATGCCACTCCCATTCCAAGAATTTGAAGAAAGAGTGTCAGGAGGCAGATATCATCATCGCAGCCATCGGTCGTCCTGATTTCGTGACAGCTGATATGGTGAAGCCGGGAGCCGTAGTCATTGATGTGGGTACCACCCGCGTGCCTGATGCTACGAAGAAAAGCGGTTTCCGCCTGAATGGTGATGTGAAATTCGACGAGGTGGCAGAGAAGTGTTCCTTCATCACTCCTGTTCCGGGAGGCGTTGGTCCGATGACCATCTGCTCGCTGATGAAGAATACGCTGGCTGCCGGCAAGAAGGAATATTACAGCTAGAAAGAAGATAATTATTTCAGAAAGAAGCAGTGTTTAAGTCACTGCATACTTGATTTTTTATAACTCTCTAATTTGTGGGGGCAGGGTGCAGTGATGCACTCTGCCTTTTTATCAAGCCGAGAGAAAGAGTGTAAAATAAACAAACAATATTAATCTAAAAATATAGAAACATGATAAAACTAAAGTACATATTTACATCAGCGCTACTCGTGGCAGCTGCCAGTGCCAGTCAGGCTGTCAGCAGGCAGCAGATGCAGACGCAAATAGACAAGGATGCCCCTGCATACACCATACAGGGCAAGGATTCCATCTGCCAGATATTCATCTATTCGCCAGCACCCAACCAGGGGTTGCATCTGGCTTATTTCACCGACGATGAGCGTTGGGTGGATGTAGGACAGCTCTGCGCCAGCGACTATGGTCCGTGGGGAGCTGAAAAGAAGATGTATAACCCCTTCGTGGTAAAAGCCAACGACGGCACATGGCGCGCACTCTGGAGCGTGAACCAGCATGCGCCGCAGTTTGCCGTAGCCTATTCAGAAGGCCTCATCACCTGGCGCCCGCAGGATTATCCCATCATCCGCGAAAAAGGCGTGAAGGATGTGGCTGCCTATCAGATGGATGACGGTAACTTCGACATCTATCTCAAGACATCCAAAGGCAAGCGATACGTACAGGCAAGCAACGATTTCCGTACCTTCAAGGAAGATACGCTGGAAGCTTCTGCCGATGAGATACTCTGGCAGCGCGACACCGCAACCATAGACGGAAAACTCTTCCAGGGCTGCGATTTCGAGGTGCCGGCTGTACATCTCAACTACATTCGCTCCTGGTTCCACGCCCTCTCTGAAGAGGCAAAACTCAACGCCCAGCCGATACCGAAGACCGATGCCGACCTCGCAGCTTATGTCAAGGACAACCACATCGACCTGCCGAAAGATTCGGAAATCCCTGCTAACCTCAGCATCAATCCACAGAAATCCCACCGCATCTCCAACAAGCTGATGGGTATCTTCTTCGAAGACATCAGCCGCGCTGCCGACGGAGGACTCTCTGCAGAAATGTTGCAGAACGGCGACTTTGAGTATAACAAGGAAGACCACCGCCACCAGTGGAATGCCACCACGGCATGGGTGGGGGTAGAGAAAGAGGGCATCGCCACCGAAAACGGGGTGAGCCAGAACAATCCCCATTATGCCGTTTTGGGCGCCACACCTATTTATAATATAGGTTGGGACGGCATCGCCATACGTCGCGGAGCTGCCGTTGAGGGCAAGGAGGGTAAGCATCAGCCGGCCATCTACGAGGTGAGCCTGCACGCCCGCTGTTTCGATGCCAAGAAGAAAAATCTCACCCTGGCGCTCGTAAACCAGGAGGGATTGCCGGTATGCCAGGCCAAGATTAAGGTGCAGGGAACTGACTGGAAGGAATATAAGGCGCAGCTCATCGTTACCGATAAATATGAGGGCGAACTCGCCAGCGAAGCCATCACCAAGGAAGGCAAACTGGGCAAGAACATCCGGTTCACCATCTTGCCTAAGGGCGAGCAGAAAGTGGCGGTAGATTTGGTAAGTCTCAAACCACAAGATACTTACAAGGGGCATGGACTGCGTAAAGACCTTGCCGAGGCCATTGCCGACCTGAAGCCTCGCTTCGTGCGCTTCCCGGGCGGCTGCATGCTCCACGGTCAGGGGCTCAAGAACATTTATCACTGGAAGGAGAGCGTGGGTCCGCAGAAAGATCGCAAGCCAGCCTACAACATCTGGGGATACCATCAGACCCGCCAGCTGGGTTTCTATGAGTATTTCCAGTGGTGCGAGGATATGGGAGCCGAGCCGCTGCCTGTATTGGCGGCAGGTGTTCCTTGTCAGAACTCTGTGGCAGATGAGCGCGGAGTGGCTGGTCAGCAGGGCGGAATCCCGATGAGCGAGATGCCGCAGTATATTCAGGACGTGCTAGACCTGGTAGAATGGGCGAATGGCGACCCTGCCACCTCTAAGTGGGCTAAGATGAGAGCCGATGCGGGTCATCCGGCTCCGTTCAACCTCAAGATGATAGGCATCGGCAACGAAGACCTTATCTCTACCGATTTCGAGCAGCGCTACCTGATGATCTGCAAGGCAGTGAAGCAGAAGTATCCTCAGATAGAGGTGGTGGGTACCGTAGGTCCGTTCCACTTCCCGTCTTCCGATTATATTGAGGGTTGGAAGATTGCCCGCGAAAACAAGCGCTGGATTGATGCCGTAGACGAGCATTATTATGAGCAGCCGGGCTGGTTCCTGAACCATCAGGATTATTACGACCATTACGACCGCAAGGCTCCTAAGGTTTATCTGGGCGAATATGCATCTCGCGGTGCCAATGCGGTAGACAATGCGCTGGCTGAGGGCATCCACCTCTGCAATGTGGAGCGCAACGGCGATGTGGTAGAAATGACATCTTATGCTCCTCTCTTGTGTAAGGACGGATACAGTAACTGGCAGCCGGACATGATTTACTTTGATAATAATAATGTACGCGCGAGCGAGAGCTACAAGATGCAGAAGATGTTCGGTCAGCATGCCGGTGACCTTTACATCTCATCCGTGCTCAGTCTGCCGGATGCGCTGAAGAAATATGTGGGCACCAGTGTGGTGAAGGATTCTAAATCGGGCAAAACCTGGCTTAAAGTGGTGAATGCCTTGCCTCGCACGCTGAAACTCTCGGTTTCTGGCTTGGGCAACAAGCAGGTAACCATCGCAGGCAGAAGCGCTCAGGTTTTCGAACTTTAGCTTTCTTCAGAAGATGTTTTCTGATAGAAACGGATAGAACCAATAATGGCTCAGATTATTCATTTTGAGTAAAATAGAATAGAGAAATAGGATATTAAAATGTTCTTTTTCTCCATATTTCATGTTTTACAGCATGAAATTTGGCAGTTAATAATTTTTTTTATTATTTTGCACCTTGAAAATGAAGTTTTAAGTAATTTATATACAATCAAATTTTAGAGAGAAAATGAAAAAGTTAGTATTAATGTTTGCTGCTGTCGTAATGGCAGTATCTGCATCTGCTCAGACTACACAGGAGAGCAAGTTCTTTGACAATTGGTATCTTGGTGTAAACGTTGGAGCTGCTACAAAGACTACTCACAATGCATGGTTCAAGAACGTAAATCCTTCAGTAGGTGTACGTCTCGGAAAGTGGTTTACTCCAGTTTGGGGTGCTGCTGTAGAGGCTGACCTCTATGCTCGTAATCGCAACCTGCCTTATACACATAAGACTTTGGTTCGTGGTGCAAGCGGTAAGTTCATCGGTACTATCAATGCAACAAACCTCTTCTTGGGTTACAAGGGTGAGCCACGTAAATTCGAAATCATCCCATTGGCAGGCATCGGCGCTTACCACTCTTTCAATCTTCATAATGGCAACCTCAATGCCCTCACAGCTAACGCAGGTGTTGACTTCGCATTCAACCTTGGCGCAAACAAGGCTTGGCAGGTATATGTAGAGCCATCTATGAATTGGTTCCTTCACGACAACAAGAGTGCTTGCAATGGTTGCCAGTTTGATGTTAACAAATCTGCTTTCCAGGTTAAGGTGGGTGTTAACTACAAGTTCAAGGGTTCTAACAACTCTCACAACTTCACTATCGTAACTCCACGCGACCAGAACGAGATTGATGGTTTGAATGGTCAGATCAACAACCTCCGCAACGACTTGAATAGCAAGGATTCTGAACTCGCTGCTAAGGACAAGCAGATCAAGGATCTCCAGAATGCGCTCAATGAGTGCCAGAAGACTCCTAAGTATGTAAAGCCAGCTACTGCTACCAATTTGCAGCCAACAGTATTGTTTACTGTAGGTAAGTCAAAAGTAGAGCGTAGCCAGATGCCAAACATCGAGATGATTGCTCAGTATATGAAGAATCATCCAGATGCTAAGGTTGAAATTAAGGGTTATGCATCTCCAGAGGGTTCTAAGGAACTTAACCAGAAACTTTCTGAGGCTCGTGCCAATGCTGTAAAGAACATTCTCGTTAAGACTTACAAGATTAGCGCAAAACGTCTTCAGGCTAAGGGTATGGGTGCTACTGACAAGCTCTTCAAGCAGGTTGAGTTCAACCGTGTTGCTACATTCAATGATAACAATGCAGCTGAATAAAGAAATAAGTAGTTCAGATATTTGGTCTTGTGACCAGGTCCTCCTAAACTTCGGTTTAGGGGGATTTTTTTTCTTCTTGCCTTTCTTACATGTCTGGCCACCTCGCTTTATACTTTTTCGTCAGGTAATCTTAATAAGATAAGAGTTCAGTGTGGTTAATAAGCTCTTTCTTGTTTTTTTTGCACAAAATCAGCAGAAATGAGTATCTGTTGTGATAAATTGTAAGCATTTTATTTGTTTTTCTAACAAAAAAACGAAGTTTTGTGAAATTTTATGCGAAATTAGTTGGCTATTACATAAATTCTCTGTATCTTTGCAGGCAAATTATAACAAATGGGTTCGAAAGAGTCCTTTTAAGCAAGAAAATAAAAGAAAAAAGATATGAAACATCCATTAAGAAGTAGCGTCTGCACTGAAGGCAGAAGAATGGCAGGTGCCCGAGCACTCTGGGTCGCTGCAGGTATGAAACACGAGCAGTTTGGTAAACCAATCATTGCTATCGTGAACAGCTTTACTCAGTTTGTGCCAGGTCATACCCATCTTCATGAAATCGGTCAGATCGTCAAGAAGGAAATTGAAGCTATGGGGTGCTACGCAGCCGAATTCAATACCATTGCCGTTGACGACGGTATCGCAATGGGACACGACGGAATGCTCTATTCCCTCCCAAGCCGTGACATCATTGCCGACTCTGTAGAATACATGGTCAATGCTCACAAGGCCGACGCCATGATCTGCATCTCAAACTGCGACAAGGTAACCCCAGGTATGCTCATGGCATCTATGCGACTGAACATTCCTACCGTGTTCTGCTCAGGTGGACCTATGGAAGCTGGACGCTGGAAGGGTGAGAACGCCGACTTGATTACAGCTATGATTAAGGGTGCTGATACAAGCGTTTCTGACGAGGAGATGATGCAGATTGAGCAGTGCGCCTGCCCAGGTTGCGGTAGCTGCTCAGGTATGTTTACCGCCAACTCAATGAACTCACTCACCGAGGCCATCGGTCTGAGTTTGCCAGGCAACGGAACCATTCTTGCTACCCACAAAAACCGTATCCAACTTTTTAAAGATGCAGCACGCCAGATAGTTAAGAACGCTTATGCATATTATGAGGACGGCGACGAGAGCGTATTGCCACGCAATATAGCTACCCGCGACGCATTCCTCAACGCCATGACCCTGGACATCGCCATGGGCGGAAGCACCAACACCGTGCTCCACTTGCTGGCAGTAGCTCAGGAAGCTGGCGCAGACTTCAAGATGGAAGACATCGACCAATTGAGTCGCAAGGTGCCTTGCCTCTGCAAGTTGAGCCCTAACACCCAGAAATACAGTGTACAGGAGTGCAACCGCGCAGGTGGTATCCTCGGTATCCTGAACGAGCTGAACAAGGGCGGTCTGATCAACGGCGCCGTAAAGCGTGTTGACGGCAAGACACTCGATGAGCAGATGAAGAAATACGACATTACCGACACAGAGATTGATGCCGAGGCTGACAGAATCTACCACTCAGCACCGGGCAGAAAGTTCTCTACCCAGATGGGTAGCCAGGACGCTCAGTGGGAGAGTCTTGACATCGACCGCGCCGAGGGTTGTATTCGCGACCTCGAGCATGCCTACACCAAGGATGGCGGACTGGCAGTGCTCTTCGGTAACATCGCCCAGAATGGTTGCGTAGTAAAGACAGCCGGCGTAGACCCAGTGCTCTGGCATTTTGAGGGTCCAGCCGTATGCTTTGATTCTCAGGAAGATGCATGCGAAGGCATCCTCGGCGGAAAGGTTAACTCAGGCGACTGCGTAGTCATCACCCACGAGGGTCCGAAGGGTGGCCCTGGCATGCAGGAGATGCTCTACCCAACCTCTTACATCAAGAGCCGTCACCTGGGCAAGGAATGTGCCCTCATCACCGACGGCCGCTTCTCAGGCGGTACATCAGGCTTGAGCATCGGTCACATCAGTCCTGAGGCTGCAGCAGGTGGTAACATCGGCAAGATTAAGGATGGCGACATCATTGTCATTGATATCCCTAGCCGCTCCATCAATGTGAAGCTCTCTGACGAGGAACTCGCTGCACGACCACAGCAGCCGCTGAAGCGCAACCGCTTGGTTAGCAAGGCACTGCGCGCTTATGCCCAGAGCGTAAGTTCGGCAGATAAGGGCGGTGTGAGAATCATCGACTAGTCTTCAAGAGTCTTTGAAAAGACAGTTTTTAGAGTCTTTGAGAAAAGAAAAGTTTTTGAATTATTCAGAATAATAACATATAAATGGCAAAAGAAGTAATAACAGGAGCCGAAGCACTGATGCGCTCCCTGAAAAACGAGGATGTTAAAACCATCTTCGGATATCCGGGCGGCAGCATCATGCCAGTGTTTGATGCACTGTACGGTTACACGAGAGGTGAAAAGAAGATGTTTGACCACATCTTGGTACGTCACGAGCAGGCTGCTGCTCACGCTGCACAGGGTTATGCCCGAGTCAGCGGCGAAGTGGGCGTCGCTCTTGTCACTAGTGGTCCTGGAGCTACTAATACATTGACCGGCATCGCTGATGCCATGATGGATTCTACACCAATTGTAGTCATCGCCGGACAGGTAGGCGTAGGTGCCCTGGGTACCGATGCCTTCCAGGAGGTAGACCTCGTGGGTGTTACCCAGCCAATCTCCAAGTGGTCTTACCAGATACGCCGTGCCGAGGATGTGGCATGGGCTGTGAGCCGTGCTTTCTACATCGCCCGCAGCGGACGCCCGGGACCTGTGGTGCTCGACTTTACAAAGAATGCGCAGGTGGCTACATGCGAGTGGGAACCAGTGAAATGTGAGAAGGTTACATCTTACAACCCTTATCCTACGATAGATGAAAAGGCGGTGGCTGAAGCTGCCGAACTCATCAACAATGCCAAGAAACCATTCGCCCTCGTGGGTCATGGAGTAGAGCTTGGCGGTGCACATAATGAACTCATCGAATTCCTCGAGAAGGCAGATATCCCTGCCGGCAGAACCCTGCTCGGCCTTTCTGCCCTGCCTAGCAACCACCCGCTCAACATGGGTATGCTCGGCATGCACGGTTCTTATGCTACCAACATGAAGACCCAGGAGTGTGATGTGCTCATCGCCATCGGTATGCGTTTCAGCGACCGTATCACAGGCGTGCCTTCTAAGTATGCTCCTCAGGCAAAGATTATCCACCTGGACATTGACAAGGCTGAGATTGATAAGGTTATCAAGACCGATGTGGCTGTTGTGGGCGACTGCAAGCAGAGTCTGCCAGCCATTACCCGTCTGCTGAACAAGAATGTTCACCGCGAGTGGAGAGATTCCTTCGAGGAATACCGCCAGCAGGAACAGGAAAAGGTAATAGAGAAGGATATCCATCCTACAGAGGGACCGCTGCTCATGGGCGAGGTGACCAACGTGGTAACGGAAGCTACTCATAATGAGGCTGTTCTCGTAAACGACGTAGGGCAGAACCAGATGATCAGTAGCCGCTACTTCAAGTTTACCAAGAAGCTGAGCATCGTAACCAGTGGTGGTTTCGGAACCATGGGCTTCGGCCTTCCGGCAGCCATCGGTGCCACCTTCGGAGCTCCCGACCGCACCATCTGCTGTTTCTTCGGCGACGGCGGTTTCCAGATGAACATCCAGGAACTAGGCACCATCATGGAGCAGCAGGCACCGGTAAAGATGATTCTGCTGAACAACAACTATCTGGGCAACGTTCGCCAGTGGCAAGACCTGATGTTCGGCGGCCGTCACTCCTTCACCCACATGATGAATCCTCATTATGCAGAGATTGCCAAGGCCTACGGCATACCATACGATGTGGTAATAGACCGCAAGGACCTTCAGGCTAAGGTGGAGAAGATGATCAGCACCAAGGGTCCTTACCTGCTGGAGTGCGCCATCAAGGAGAATGAAGACATCGTTCCGATGACGCTGCCGGGCAAGAGTGTAGATGAGATGCAACTCGAGTTGAATTATTAAAAGTTCTCGGCTATATATATAATAAGGTGTAAATTCCTTCAAGAGGGAGCATCCTCCGAAAAGGAAAGACTCCGAAAAGTAACCGATTATTTTAAAATTTGGAAAAATGGAGAATAACAACGAAAAGAAATTATATACATTGCTTGTTTACTCAGAAAACATTGCCGGTATCCTGAATCAGATTACCGCCGTGTTTACTCGCAGACAGGTAAACATCGAGAGCTTGAATGTTTCGGCCAGCAGTATCAAGAATATACACAAGTATACCATCACGGTTTGGAGTGATGAAGAGCAGATTGAGAAAATCAACAAGGCAATAGAGAAGAAGATTGACGTGGTGAAGAGCGATTATTACTCCGACGACCAGATCTTCATCCATGAAGTGGCTCTCTTCAAGATTTCCACTCCGGTATTGCTCGAAAATCCAGAGGTTTCGCGCACCATCCGCAAGCATGATGCCCGCATGATGGAGGTGAATCCTACTTACAGCACCGTGCTCCTAGCAGGACTTACCGAAGACATCGCCGACCTCTTCCAGCAGCTCAACAGCTACAACTGCCTCCTTCAGTATACCCGAAGCGGCAGAATCGCTGTTACGAGAAGTTTTGACGAACCCATCTCTGATTATCTCAAGCAGAATTCAGAAGATTAGATTTCTTTCATATTTTGATGCCCTTTGTTCCCCTGGCTTCAAACTAGCGGAGCAGGGGGCTTTTTCGGTTTAAAACAACAAGACAAACAACAAGATTAAAGGACGAGACAGATATTATGGAACAGAAAATATTAGATAAGGTAGGGCGTTACGAATTTCTTTCGGAGCCTTTCCACTGCGATTTCAGCAGCCACCTCTTTATGGGGCATCTCGGAAATCATCTGCTCAATGCTGCCGATTTTCACAGCAACGACCGCGGGTTCGGTATGAACTACCTCATGCCCCGACACAAGACATGGGTTCTCAGCCGACTTGCCATTGAGATGACAGAGATGCCGAAGTCTTACGACCGCTTTGTGGTAGAAACCTGGTGCGAGAGTGCCATGAAATATTTCACATCCCGAGATTTCAAAATCTGCGGCAAGACATCATCATCCGAAGAAGCCAAGGTTTACGGTTACGGCAAGAGCGTGTGGGCAATGATTGATACGGAGACCCGACAGCCTGTTGATATTTTTGAAATTCACGACGGGCTCATCAAAGAATATATTGATTCTGAAAAACCTTGTCCTATCCAGGCAAGTTCGAGAGTGAAAATGGGCAAGAATGCCAAGCTGGTGCGAACCATTGACACCTATTATCATGATGTAGATGTTAACGGGCACATCAACTCGGTAAAATATATCGAACATATCCTCGACCTCTTTGATCTGGATTATTACAAAACTCACTTTTTGCAAAGATTTGAGATAGCTTACGTAGCAGAAAGTCACCAGGGAGACCAACTTCATTTCTATTTGGAAGAAACTAGTGAGGCAGAAAAAATGCAAGAATACTGCATAAAGATAACAAAAAACGGCAAAAATGATGCAAATGAGGTGGAAGTTGTAAGAAGTAAGGCTAAATTTATTAAAAATTGAAAGAAAAATTTGGTAGTTTCATTTTATTTGCTTACCTTTGCACTCAGAAAATAAGAATAAACCCAGAGCCGCCTTCTTGGATAGGGGGTGGACGGATCAAACAGGCTCTCTTTGGATAAGAATACAGCTCGCATCCGTATGGACAAGTATAACCCGCGGCTCCACAAACGGCAAGCCGCACAAAAAAATAAAAATTATGGCAGAAATGAATTTCGGTGGCGTAATGGAAACTGTTGTCACCAGTCATGAATTTTCATTGGAGAAAGCACGTGAAGTATTGAAGAACGAAACAATCGCAGTTATCGGTTATGGTATCCAGGGTCCTGGTCAGGCTTGTAACCTTCGCGATAATGGTTTCAACGTCATCGTCGGACAGCGTCAGGGTAAGACCTACGAGAAGTGTCTGAAGGATGGTTGGGTTCCTGGTAAGACTCTGTTCTCTATCGAGGAAGCTGCTGAAAAGGGTACTATCATCTGTATGTTGCTTTCTGATGCCGGTCAGATTGCATGCTGGCCAAAGATTAAGCCATACCTCACACCAGGTAAGACTTTGTATTATTCACATGGTTTCGCTATCAACTGGAGCGACCGTACAGGCGTTGTTCCACCAAAGGATATTGATGTAATCATGGTTGCTCCTAAGGGTTCTGGTACTTCTCTCCGCACTATGTTCTGTGAGGGTCGTGGTTTGAACTGCTCTTACGCTGTATACCAGAATGCATCTGGCAAGGCAGAGGATAAGACTATTGCCTTCGGTATCGGTATCGGTGCCGGTTATTTGTTTAAGACTACATTCCAGCGTGAGGCTACTTCTGACCTCACAGGTGAGCGTGGCTCATTGATGGGTGCAATTGAGGGATTGTTGGAGGCACAGTATGACGTGCTCCGCGAGAATGGTCACTCACCATCTGAGGCTTTCAACGAGACTGTTGAGGAGCTCACACAGAGCCTTGGCCCTCTCTTCGGTGCTAAGGGTATGGATTGGATGTATGCTAACTGTTCAACAACAGCTCAGCGTGGTGCTCTTGACTGGGCTCCTCGTTTCCGTGAGGCTATCAAGCCTGTAATGGAGTGGTTGTACTACTCTGTAAAGACTGGTAACGAGGCTCAGATTTCTATCGACAAGAACTCTCAGGCTGATTACCGCGAGAAGTTGAACGCTGAACTCGAGGCTATGCGCAACAAGGAAATGTGGCAGGCTGGTGTTACAGTTCGTAAACTTCGCCCTGAGAATAACTAATTTTTTTCTCGTACATAATGTTGAAAAGGGAATGGCCCGAGAGGTGTCGTTCCCTTTTTTCTGTTTATAAGGGGCTTTAGTGATTTCATTTGGGAGCGGGCTCATAAAGTATAACTTATGATACACCTTTCTACTATTTCATTTATGGGTCATGAACGATTTTGTCTCCCTCGACATAAAACATATTCTCTGCAACCATTTCTTCAAGAACTGCAGCCATATCTTCTGAATCATATTTCAGTTGGTTTAATTCTGTAATGTCATGTGGCTTTCCGTCTTTCAGCAAGTCTAGAATTTCTGATATAATGGTTTGCTTCTGGAGTATTTTGTGGTCTATGCAGACATCACATATCCCGCAGTCGTCCTTCATTTTCGTTTTTTCGCCAAAATAACTCAGAAGCTGGCGCGAACGGCAAATGCTGTCGTTCTTTGCATAACTGATAATGCTCTTGATGTGGGCAGTAAACTGTTTCTTGCGTACTTCCCATACCTCCTCAGGGATGATAACTCTGAAACCATCTTCCCTAGGACGCGTGTAGCTGATATAAGGTGTCTTGCGGCGGGGAATGAAGTCGATGATGTGGCGGGCACTCAGATTTTTCAGAATCATGTATACCTGCTGACGGTTTAGTTCGCTTACACGCTCTATCAGCGACTCATCAATGTAAACATAGTCGGTAAACAGACCGCCGTAATTACGCAGAAGCCCCGTAATAACAAACTCTTCCTTCTCCGAAACATTCTCTAGCAGATAGAGATCATTTCGGCTGATGTTAAATCTGATTCTTGCTTTTCCGTCAGGATTGTCCTCGTAGTGGATATAGCCTGAGCGCTCCAGAATGCGCAGAGCCGAGTCTACGCGAGTAGGGAAGTACTTGTAGGTGAAGCAGAACTTCTCTATCTCGAACATGAAAGTCTGTCCCATTCCGCTTCCAACTGCCACCTGGAAAAAGTAAGCAAGATGCTCGTAAACGTCTTTGATGAATTCTTTGTCTGGGAAGGTTTCGTCTATGCGTTTCATGAGTTTGTTTTCATCGCTCTGGTTGTAGAGCAGCACAGCATAAGCCTTTTCGCCGTCTCTTCCGCCTCGTCCCGCCTCTTGAAAATAGGCTTCCAGTGAGTCTGGACAATCTATATGAATTACCATTCTCACATCTGACTTGTCTATTCCCATGCCGAAAGCATTGGTTGCTACCATTACCCTTATCTCGTCATTTTGCCAGTTTTTCTGTCGGATATCCTTCACGTCGGAATCCAATCCGGCATGGTAAAATGTAGCAGAAATACCTTGTTTGTTCAGAAGTTCTGCCATCTCCTTGGTTCGTTTTCGGCTTCTCGCATAAATGATTGCCGAGCCTTGGGTACACTGCAGGATATGAACCATTTCGATCAACTTGTCGTTGGTGGTGCGCACCACATAGGCAAGATTCTTGCGGGCAAAACTCATTTTAAATACGTTTTGCTTCTTGAAGTGAAGCTGGTTCTGGATATCTTCTACTACATCGGGAGTGGCCGTAGCCGTAAGAGCAAGGACTGGTACACCGGGCTTCATATCTCTTATTTTTGCAATTTCGAGATAAGACGGGCGGAAATCGTAACCCCACTGGCTGATGCAGTGAGCTTCATCTACCGTGATGAAACTCACCGGAATGTGGCGCAGTTTAGTTTGGAACAATTCTGAAGAAAGACGTTCTGGTGAAACATACAGAAACTTGATTTCACCGAAAATACAATTTTCCAATATTCGGAGAATCTCTTGGCGCGACAATCCTGTGTAGATGGCTTCAGCCAGGATGTTGCGGGTCTTGAGATGCTGTACCTGATCCTTCATCAGCGCAATGAGTGGAGTTACCACAATGCAGACGCCCTTTTGGGCAAGGGCTGGAACCTGGAAGGTGATGGATTTACCGCCACCTGTAGGCATAAGCCCGAGGGTATCCTCACCTCGGGCTATACTCTCGATGATGTCTCGTTGTATGCCGCGAAAGTCAGGATACCCCCAATATGTACGTAGTATTTCTTGATATTTATCTGCCATTTTTTGAAACTTTTGCCCTTACAGATTTCGATGCTTTTGCGCGTCCTGACGGATTTGCTCTACAAATCCGTGTAATCCGAGTAATCAGTGCCTAATCCATGCATAGGGCTAAGTACCTCATCCTTCGTTTGGACGGATGTCTTCTATCTGAAGTTGAACTTGGTTTTTCTTAAAAATATTCTCTTCTATGGTGAAGGCTATGTCGAAACTTCGCTTACTCTTGATGTAGCGGGCAGCTGCACTCTGACCGAAAGCGATGCCGTTTAAGACCGTGCTCGATTTTGAGTCTACCAGTTCCAACTTGATGTGCTCCTGTTCTCTGCCCACCACCTTGCTGGTACCATAATCATATACCCGGTTGGTGCAGAAAATAGGTTTCTGGTTACATGGACCGAAAGGAGAGAAGCGCTTCAAGTCGGCCTGCAGATGCTTGGTAATGTCTTTAAAGTCAATTTCAGCATCTATGTTGAGCATCGGTTCTGTCTGTTGAGGCGAAATATGCTCTTCTACATAATGCTGGAACCTGTCTCTGAACTCTCTAACCTTATCCCACTTCAAGGTAAGTCCGGCAGCATAGGTATGACCACCGAAATTGAGCAGGAGGTCGCGGCAACTCTTGATGGCTGAGTAGATGTCAAATCCCGTTACGCTACGTGCTGAACCTGTAGCCATATCACCATCCCGGGTCAGAACAATGGTAGGGCGGAAGTAGATTTCGGTGAGTCGGGAAGCAACTATGCCAATGACTCCCTTTTTCCAGCCTTCATCATAGAGCACGATGCTGGAGTTGTGTTTCATGCTTTCCAGACGCGATACGATGCCGTTGGCTTCTTCAGTCATCTGCTTGTCTATGTCTTTGCGCTGCTCATTGTACTCATTGATGTGTCTGGCCATGCGCAGGGCTGAGGAATAGTCTCTTTCTACCAGCAGATCTACGCTCAGCTTGCCGTTCTCCATTCTGCCTGAAGCATTGATGCGGGGACCAATCTTGAACACAATATCGCTCATAGAGAGCTCGCGTCCGTTCAGTCCGCAGATGTCGATGATGGATTTCAGACCGATACTTGGATTGGTATTCAGCAACTTAAGACCATGGAAGGCGAGTATTCTGTTCTCATCTACCACCGGCACAATGTCGGCAGCAATACTCACGGCGCAGAAGTCGAGCAGAGGAATGAGCCTGGAGAATGGAATGTTGTTGTTCTTGGCAAAAGCCTGCATAAACTTGAATCCTACACCGCATCCGCAGAGATGCTTGAATGGGAATGGATCGTCAGGACGCTTCGGATTGAGTATGGCCACAGCAGGTGGCATCACATCGTCAGGAACGTGATGGTCGCAGATGATGAAGTCTATTCCCAGACTCTTGGCATATTCTATCTCCTGAATAGCCTTGATTCCGCAGTCTAGAATAATAATCAGTTTTACACCAGTCTGATGAGCAAAATCAATTCCTTTCTTACTCACTCCGTAACCTTCGTCGTAGCGGTCGGGAATGTAGTAGTCGATGTTTGAATAGAATTGCTGCAAGAATTTGTACACCAGGGCAACGGCGGTGCATCCGTCTACGTCATAGTCTCCGTAAACAAGGATACGTTCCTTTCTACCCATAGCATCGTTCAGGCGGTCTACGGCAATATCCATGTCTTTCATCAGGAATGGATTGATGAGATCTGAGAGTTGTGGACGGAAGAACCGTTTGGCTGCAGACTCTGTCGTAATCTCGCGCTTGATGAGCAAATGGGCAAGAACTGGGCTCATATTTAGCTTGGCGCCTAATTCTTCAGCTGCTTTTTGCTGTTCAGGTGTTGGTGATTCGTAATTCCATTTAAAATGCATTTTAATTATTTTTTATTTCTGCCCCCAAAGTTACGAAAATAAAATGACAAAAGGAAATGTTTAGGGAGGAATTTTACTAAATTACCTAGAAATAAGTAAAAATAAGACTTGTTGGCAACCCAAAATAAGTAAATAAGAGATTTTCTTGGCAACAAAAAAGGCAGCAAACTCATCGGTTTGCTGCCCCTTGAATATTTTTGTTTAGGAGAATGTCCATAGAAAACCTATAGACTGTTAACTATAAACTTTTAACTATTAAAACTCTCCTAGATTCCGAGCTTCTTGCGGATGTCCTTAGGAAGGGCGTTCTTGTTAACCATGAAGTCCATAGTCTTGTAAGCTACGAAAGCCTTGGTCATGTACCAGGTTCCCTTGTAGTCACCATACTCGCCCCAAGAGTTCTTAACCATGTAGTACTCCTTGCCGTTCTGATCCTTAGCGATACCGTAGATGTGCATACCGTGGTCGTCAGTTGTCTCCCAATTGTCGAATGCTTCCTGACGCATAGCCTGGGTAGGAACAATCTCAGGAGCATTTACGCCGAGAGAATCAAACTTCTCCTTCTTCTCGTCCTTAGAGAGCTTGAACCAATGGTCAGCATCTGTACCGGCCATAGAGCGAACCTTCTTTACGTCGTAAGCGATGCCGAGACCCTTGCGAGTGAAACCATCTTCTGTTACGTCACCGCCCCAAGCTACTGTGTAACCGTTGTTTACTGCGTTGTCGATGATCTTGCAGATGTCTTCCATAGGAACGTTGTAACTCAAAGGCCAGCGCCAGTTATCCTGTACCTCAACAGCAAACTTGCTCCACATTGGGTGGTGGGTGTAGCTGGTAATGGTTACATAATCATCAAGATTCAAACCGAGGCTTTGGCAGAAGCTCTGTGGAGTATACTGCTTGCCCTCGTATGTAAACTTCTCAGGAGCCTTACCGATGTAAGAGTCGATGATGCCCTGAAGACCGCTCTTCCAGGCTGGAGAAAGCTTCTTAGCTGTGCTCTTTGCTACTGCCTCTACGTATGGAGTCATTACATTGAAGAACTCACCGAAGTTAGCCAAAGAGTCACCTGTCAATGAACCTGGTGCAGGCATGGCAGACTCAGGTACAATACCATAGTGCTGCAAAGCATAGAGTACATCGTAGGCGCTACCACCCTCAGAGAAGCTCACGTCGCCGTGCATTCTTACAGCCACTGTGGCGCGGTCCATATAAGTCTTGTTGGCTACGAACATTTCGCTGAGGTCGTAGGTCTTGCCTGTCTTCTTCAAGATTTCGCTCTCGAAGTAGCTGAGGGTAGAGTAAGCCCAGCACGTACCACTGCGGTTCTGGTCCTTGATGCTAGTGATAGGATTCTGCTTTACTACAGTAAATACAGGTTTGTTCTTTGCTACTTCTGCAGAGTCTGCAGCTTTCTTCGCATTTGCTCCTGTGGCTACCAAAGCCATCAAGGCTGCAACAATCATAGTTTTCTTCATGAATTCTTTTCTCTTTATATTAATGTTCTTGTTATATCTTCTCTCTGATTCCTTTTTCTGAAATGATTTCTCTTTCAGGAATTTTATTCCTTGTTGGCTGCCATGAACTCCTCAACATCTTTTGGATGATAAGGTATGCGGTCTTTGCCCAGGAATCTGCAACCATCTTTGGTGATGAGTACATCGTCCTCAATTCGGATACCACCGAAATCTTTATAGGTCTCAATCTTGTCGAAGTTGAGGAATTCTGCACAGTGACCGGATGCCTTCCAGTCGTCGATGAGGGCAGGGATGAAGTAAACTCCCGGCTCGTCGGTTACCACGAAACCTTCCTGCAGACGGCGACCCATACGCAGGCAGTTGGTACCGAATTGCTCCAGATTAGGGCGTACCTCTTCGTTGAAACCAACGTTAATCTGGTCGAGGTTCTCCATGTCGTGAACATCCATTCCCATCATGTGGCCCAAACCATGAGGCAGGAACATGGCGTGTGCTCCAGCCTTTACAGCCTCTTCTGTATCACCCTTTGCAAGTCCGAGCTCCTTCATGCGGTCGAAGAGCAGGCGGCAAACAGAGAAGTGTACGTCAGCCCATTTTACGCCTGGCTTGGCTACATCCAGTGCATGGTCGTGGCATTCTTCTACAATAGAGTAGATTTCCAACTGGCGCTGGCTGAACTTTCCGCTCACCGGCATGGTGCGGGTGTTGTCTGAACAGTAGTTGTTCATAGTTTCTGCACCTGCATCACAGAGTGCCAGTCTGCCTTCTTCCAGTACATTCATAGATGGATAACCATGCTGAATTTCACCGTGCTGACTGAAGATGGTTGGGAAACTGACCATGGCTCCGTAAGAGTGGGCAATGCCGCTTACCTGACCTGCAACATATTTTTCTGTCACACCCGGACGTACGAGCTTCATCGCTGTGGTATGCATCTTGTATCCGATGACAGCAGCACGCTCCAATTCCTCGATTTCTTCCTGGGTCTTAGTTGAACGCATCTTCACAACAGCCTTGATGAGGTCCATGCTGGCCTCTTCTTTCTGCTGGTTAGGATGGATGCCCAGAAGGTCGAATATCTGCAGTTTGATGTCGTAGCGGTAAGGTGGCAGGAAATGAATCTTGCGCTTCTTCGACATGGCGTCGTTGCAGATAGTCTTGAGCGTTTTCATAGGTGCTGAGTTGTGAACGCCTACCTGCGCTGCAAGATCGTGAACACTGTCAACGCTTCCGTACCATACGATGTCTACGAGGTCGATGTCGTCGCCAATCAGGGTTTCAATATCGTTGTCTATATCTATCACACCTACCAGACCGTCGCGCTGCAATCCGAAATAATAGAGAAATGTCGAGTCCTGACGGAAAGGGTAATATCCGTTATTAGGGAAATTACATGGTGAGTTGTTGTTTCCGAAAAGTATAATTACGCCGCTTTTCACAAGCTTCTTCAACTCCTGTCTGCGGCTGATGTAAGTCTCTTTGCTGAACATATTTTTAGTATTTTACATTATTTTGCTTGCAAAGTTAGCAATTATTTCCCAAAAAATACGTATCTTTGCAAGCAAAATTGAATAAAACGCGTAAATTTATAAATAATTAATATAAAAACGGCTTTTTTGCTAGACAAAATGTAAGAAAATTGTCTATGCTGCGAGCAAAATATAATTATTTTCAGAATTTTAAAAGCAGAGAGTGTGTTATGAAATTGAATTTGAAAACAACAGGTTTGGTTCTTGAGGGAGGAGGCATGCGAGGGGTCTTCACCAGTGGGGTACTGGATGCCTTCATGAAGCATGATGTTCATTTCCCTTATACGGTGGCTGTATCGGCTGGGGCATGTAATGGCATGTCGTATATGAGCCGCCAGCCTCGGCGTGCCCGTATCTCTAACATCGATTATCTGGCCCGATACCAGTATATCGGTATTCGCCATCTGGTGACTCAGGGGTGTATCTTCGACCGCAAATTGCTCTACGATAAGTTTCCGAACCAGCTCTTACCTTTCGATTTTGATACCTATTTTAAGTATGCCGATGGTTTCGAGATGGTTACTACCAATTGTCTTACGGGCAAGGCTATGTATCTTTCCGAGAATCATGACAGGCAGCGTGCACTGGATGTTGTGCGTGCTTCTAGCAGTTTGCCATTTGTGAGCAAGATAGTGGAAGTGGATGGCATTCCGATGTTGGATGGTGGTATTGCGGACAGTATTCCGGTACAGCACGCCATTGACATGGGGTGGCAACACAATGTGGTTGTCCTGACTCGCAACAAAGGATGGCGTGATATGGGCAAAGACCATAAGATACCTTATTTATATAAGAACTATCCTCGCCTGCGTGTGGCTCTGAGTCACCGTCATCGGGCTTATAACGAACAGATCCAGCTTGTAGATGATCTGGAGGCTGCGGGTAAGATTACCTGTATCCGTCCAATCCGTCCGTTGGAAGTTGGCAGAATAGAGAAGGATACCGATAAACTGGAACGCCTCTACGAAGAAGGTTTCATGCTGGGTGAGGCTTTCTGCGAAAAATGCGTAGAAAAAGAATAATATTAATAAGGTGTAGTTGATAAATAAGGTGTAGAGTTTTAGTATATGGCTTGAGAATGAGTAGAACGGTGATTTTTTAGGAACGGATTACACCGTGCCTAAAAATCACCGTTCTGGGTATGATAGTAATCAGCAATGATTTCTTCTTATTTCAGTAGGTCAGGGCGCAGGCGCTTGGTTCTTTCCATGGCCTGGTCGAATTCCCACTGGCGAATCTTGGCTTCGTTGCCACTGAGCAGAATCTCCGGAACCTTCCATCCCTTGTAGTCGGCAGGACGGGTGTAGATAGGGGCGGCAAGAATGTCGTCCTGGAAACAGTCGGAAAGTGCGCTCTGTTCGTCGCTGATAACACCCGGAACCAGTCGGATGACGGCATCTGAGATGATGGCTGCAGCAAGTTCGCCACCCGTCAGCACATAATCACCTACACTGATTTCTCGGGTAATGAGATGGTCGCGCACACGCTGGTCAATACCCTTGTAGTGACCGCAGAGGATGATGAGGTTACCCTGCATCGACATTTCGTTGGCTATCTTCTGGTTGAAAGTTTCACCATCTGGCGAAACGTAAATCACGTCATCATACTCGCGCTCTGCCTTCAGTGCAGCAATGCAGCGGTCTATTGGTTCACATTGCATCACCATGCCGGCACTTCCGCCGTATGGATAGTCGTCCACACGCTTCCATTTATCTAATGTGTAGTCACGCAGATTGTGCAGATGAATCTCCGCTAGACCCTTCTTCTGCGCACGTGCCAGAATGGACTCATTGAAGAATCCCTCCAGCATCTCTGGTAATACTGTAATAATGTCTATTCTCATAACATCTGCAAAAATAATAAATAATGCGGAGAGTACCAAAAATTTTTGCTTTTTCTTTCATTTTAACTCCTCTTTTCTTCACTTTCCTTTCTTTTTTTCTCTGTTTTCCTGCCTTTCCGTAGCCATTCTTGTCTTTTTATATCATAATCCTATTTTTCCGGAAAAAGAGAGTGATTAACGTATAAATATGCAACAAAATTATCAAAAAATAGAAAAATCATATCAAAATGATAAATTTTCGATAAAACATGCTACTATTTGTAGAAAAAGTTGTATTTTTGCAAACAGAATTGCTCGAAAGAGTGTATAATTAATTAAAATTGTGAACAAGATGATATTGGACATTGAAATGCTGAGAAGCTTTTACGCTTCGTATTCGGAAAGTGTAGCCCAGGCTAAGGCTACGGTGAAACGACCTCTTACTTATGCCGAGAAGGTGCTCTTTGCACATCTTTTCGACCCAACACAGTTGCGATCATATAAAAGAGGTGTGGAATATGTTGACTTCCGACCTAATCGCGTGGCGATGCAGGATGCGACTGCGCAAATGGCACTCTTGCAGTTCATGAATGCGGGTAAGGACAAGGTGGCCGTACCTGCTTCCGTACATTGTGATCACTTGATTCGTGCCGATGTGGGCGCAACACAAGATCTTCCTGAGGCTTGCAAAACCAATAAGGAGGTTTACGACTTCCTGAAGTCTGTTTCTCAGAAATACCATATCGGATTCTGGGGACCTGGTGCCGGAATCATCCATCAGGTAGTGCTCGAAAACTATGCATTCCCTGGAGGTATGATGGTGGGTACCGATTCTCATACTCCTAATGCCGGCGGTCTCGGCATGGTGGCAGTAGGTGTAGGTGGTGCTGATGCCGTAGATGTGTTGACCGGTCAGCCTTGGGAACTCAAGATGCCACGTCTCATTGGTGTGCATCTCACAGGTAAACTCTCTGGCTGGGCCACTCCTAAGGATGTGATTCTCGAAATCCTCGGCATCCTTACCGTAAAGGGCGGAACCAATGCCATCCTCGAATACTTCGGCGAGGGATTGGACAGCATCTCTACCACCGGCAAGGCTACCATCTGTAACATGGGAGCCGAATTGGGTGCCACATGCTCTATCTTCCCATTCGACCAGAATGCCAGCGAGTATCTCCGCAAGACAGGCCGTGAAGAAATTGCATCTCTCGCACAGATGAATGCAGCCGAACTCCGTGCTGATGATGAGGTGTTGGCAGATCCGTCTGCTTTCTACGACCAGATTGTTGAAATCGACCTTTCTAAGGTTGAACCTCATCTTAACGGTCCGTTCACTCCAGATGCAGCCACACCAATCTCTCACATGAAGGCAAAAGGTCCTGCCAACGATTATCCGATGGTAGTAGAAGTAGGATTGGTAGGTAGCTGTACCAACTCTTCTTATCAGGACTTGGCCCGTGCTGCCAGCATTGCCCGTCAGGCTTATGAGAAAGGTATTGAGGTGAAAGGACAGCTTATCATCAACCCGGGTTCAGAGCAGATTCGCTATACAGCCGAGCGTGATGGCATCCTTGATGATTTCAAGAAGATTGGAGCCCTCATCATGACCAATGCTTGCGGTCCTTGCATCGGACAGTGGAAGCGTCATACCGACGATAATACGCGCAAGAATGCCATCGTTACCTCTTTCAACCGAAACTTCCGCCGCCGTGCTGATGGTAACCCTAATACGTTTGCTTTCATCGGCAGTCCAGAGCTCACCGTGGCTCTCACCATTGCGGGCCGTCTCGACTTCAATCCGGCTACAGATACCTTGCTGGATAAGGATGGCAACAGCGTGATGCTCGATGCGCCTACAGGTTTCACCTTCCCACCTAAGGGCTTTGCCGTAGAGGATAAGGGATTCATTGCCCCAAGCGAAGAAAATGCCAATGTAGAGGTAGTCATTTCGCCTGACAGCAACCGACTCCAGAAACTTGCTCCGTTTGCTCCATGGGATGGAAAAGACCTGACAGATATGCCGCTTCTTATCAAAACCGAGGGCAAATGTACCACCGACCACATCTCTATGGCGGGTCCTTGGCTGAAGTTCCGTGGACATTTGCAGAACATCTCCGACAACCTTTTAATGGGTGCCGTTAATGCCTTTAACGGTGAGAGCAATAAGGTGAAGAACCAGTTGGATGGTGCTTATGTCGAGGTTTCTACCGCTGCCAAGGCTTACAAGGCAAAAGGCATCAGCAGCATCGTGGTGGCAGAGGATAACTATGGTGAAGGTTCTTCCCGTGAGCATGCAGCTATGGAGCCTCGTTTCCTCAACGTGAAGGTGATTCTCGCCAAGAGTTTCGCCCGCATCCACGAAACCAACTTGAAAAAACAGGGTATGCTTGCCCTCACATTCTGTAACAAGGATGATTATAATAAGGTGCAGGAGGACGACCGCATCTCTTTGACAGGTTTGAAGGAGTTTGCTCCAGGTTCTAAACTCACCGTCACCCTGAAGCACAAGGATGGTTCTGAGGATAATTTCGAGGTTGAGCATACTTATAATGATACACAGATTGCATGGTTTAAGGCTGGTTCTGCATTGAACTTTGCTGCAAAGAAATAATAGTTGTAGCCATGCAGCTAAAAAAGTAACAGTTATGAATAAAGAATATTTAATATATAAATTAAGCGATGAGGTAAAAAACTCATGCAAGATTGATAAGGATGCATTCAAGAAGTTCAATGTGAAGCGTGGACTTCGTAATGAGGATGGCTCTGGTGTGTTGGTCGGACTGACCAATATCGGTAATGTAGTGGGTTATGAGCGCGATGCAGAAGGTAAGTTGACTCCTACAGAAGGTAAACTTTATTATCGTGGTTATGAACTTGATGACCTGGTAACTCCTCTCTTGAAGGAGAAGCGCTTCGGATTCGAGGAAGTAGCCTTCCTGCTGCTCTCGGGCCAGTTGCCTGATAAGGAGGAATTGGATGCTTTCAAGGAACTTTTGAACGATAATATGCCGCTTGATCATCGTACGATCACCCATATCATCGAGCTGGAAGGCAGCAACATCATGAACATCCTGGCCCGTTGTGTGCTCGAAATGTACACCTTCGATCCGAATCCGGATGACATCAGCCGTGACAATCTGATGCGCCAGAGTATTGAGTTGATTGCCAAGTTCCCAACCATCATTGCTTATGCATACAATATCTACCGTCACTCTGTTCAGGGTAGAAGTCTACATATTCGTCATCCTCGTGAGAATCTCTCTATTGCAGAGAACTTTCTTTATATGATGAAGCATGAAAACTATTCCGAACTGGATGCCCGTATGCTCGACCTTCTCCTGATTATCCAGGCAGAACATGGTGGTGGTAACAACTCAACCTTTACAGTACGTGTAACATCTTCTACCCGTACAGATACTTACAGTTCTATTGCTGCTGGTATCGGTAGTTTAAAGGGTCCTTTGCATGGTGGTGCCAATATCAAGGTTATCAATATGTTCCACCACTTGAAAGAAGCTATCAAGGATTGGGGTAATGTAACTGAACTTGATACTTACCTTAAGCGAATGCTCAACAAGGAGGCTTATGACAAGACAGGTCTCATTTATGGTATCGGTCATGCGGTCTATACTTTGAGTGACCCACGTGCCGTTGAACTGAAGCGCCTGGCAGGTGAACTTGCCAAGGAAAAGGGTAGAGAAGACGAGTATAATTTCCTGAAGCTGATAGAGCAGGAAGGTATCAAATGTCTGCAGGAACACCGTGGAGGCAGCAAGCCAGCCTGTGCAAATCTTGATTTCTATAGTGGCTTTATCTATGAAATGATTGGTTTGCCACAGGAAATCTATACACCTATTTTCGCCATGGCACGTATCGTGGGTTGGACAGCCCATCGTATTGAAGAACTCAATTTCGAAGGCCGTCGTATTATCCGTCCTGCATATAAGAATATTCTTGGCGAACTGGAGTATAAGCTACTTAATGAGAGATAAAATTCCTCTTTGTTATTATACAAGAAAGGCAATGCCCGTCGTTGGGTGTTGCCTTTTCCTGTCTATATACAAGCAGGCTATTGTCAAGTGATGCAGTGAAG
>ULPY01063591.1_pt1 | contig 28924 bp, 33 predicted proteins | sample 1953951 | NCBI WGS metagenome assembly ULPY01 (sample SAMEA4835641, study PRJEB28245) | human gut metagenome | biome: gut microbiome; material: fecal sample | place: Denmark | collected 2008
CCATCCTGCGCCTTCGGCGCGCCCCTTCTCCAAGGGGCTACTCGTATCATATGCAATACCGTACTTTCATTTCTCACCCTGCCCGTTACCTCGCATACGAGCGCGGCAAAGATCTCTCGACTTCGCTTCCGTTGAGGATACGGAGTAGCCCTTTGCACAGTTGTCTTACTGACCGCTGTGTAGAAGGGTGCCTCTTCGAGGCACATCTATCCTGCGCCTTCGGCGCGGCCCTTCTCTAAGGGCCTACTCGTATCAGATGCAATATTGTACTTTCATTCTCAGCCTGCTCATTACGTCGCATACGAGCGCGGCAAAGATCTCTCGACTTCGCTTCCGTTGACGATACAGAGTAGCGCTTTGCACAGTTGTCTTACTGACCGCTGTGTAGAAGGGGTGCCTCTTCGAGGCACATCTATCCTGCGCCTTCGGCGCGGGCCGTTTGGCTTCATAGGAAGGCGCCTTAGTGGGCAGGCTAGGCGCCTCTTTGGATGAAGCCAAACTCGGAAGTCCCTCTGCGGGACTCCCGTCTCCAGGGGGCTACTCGTATGGCATGTAATGCCGTGTTTTCGTTTCTCTTCCTGCGCATTTACTCACATACGAGTGCGGTAAAGAGCCCACGACTTCGCTTCCGATGACGATACGGAGTAGCGCTTTGCACAACTGGCATACTGGTCGCTACGTAGAAGGGTGCCTCTTCGAGGAACATCTATCCTGCGACGTCTTCAAGGGCTCTCAGTTGGCGTGTCATACCATAATGTTCTTTTATACGCTCCCATTAAAAGATCCCGCCGGAGCTGATGCTTCAGCGGGATCTTACAAACAACTCTCTTTCTACTGTTCACTCTTCCCCATTTCACAGATTTTTCTGGCGGTATCGAGCCATTCCTGGCGGATGCTTTCCGGAGCGAGGACGTTGACGTTAGCGCCTTGGGAGAGGAGCCACATGAGGATGCCTTCGCCAAGGACGTCAGCGCTGATGCTCCAGCTGCCATCGTCGCGCTTTCTCGCTTTCGCGGTGGGCAGCCGGTCGAGGACAGCTTCCAGGGAGAGGCCTTTGTAAATGAATTCGAGGTGAATCTTTTTCCCCGAGTACATGAACTGGACGCGGTTCTTGAATTCTCCTTCACGGAAGCGGTCGATATAGGGCTCTTCGAAGGTCTTTTCTGTATCGATGACGCTTGTCATGCGGTCCAAGCGGTAGATCTTGAGCGGGCTGGTGGCGCCGGTCTTGATGCCTCTGTCGGGACGGGCGGCAACGTAGAAATAGAATTCGGAGAACAGGATGCCGAGCGGACGGGCGGCGTGCGGGCTGCTGGTCTCTGCGCTGATTTTTTTATAATCGAATGCAATGACGTGGTGCTGGTGGATGGCGCGCGTGATCTTCCAGAGAAGGTCCATGTCCGGATTCTTGTGATTGGGCTCTGCGTATTCGAAGAGTTCATTCTTGATGTACTCATCGATCTCTGTCCGTTCTTCGGAGGAGGCCAGGTTCTGCAGAAGGCGCTCAAGAAGTGCTTTCATTTCTACTTTATGGAAGGCTTTGCTCGAAAGGAGGATCTTGCAGACGGCGAAGAGCTCTCCGCTCGTGAGGTATTCACCGCCTTCATTGATCATCTTGTAGACGCCTTCTTCGCGGCTGTGAATGAGCCGGCGATGGATGCCGTCGCTTTCTTCCAAAGCGGCAAGGCAGCCGCGGATATCTGCGAAGTAGCGGCTGACGGTCCTCTCATTGACCTTGAGCTTGGCGGCAAGCTCTTCTCTCGTGACGCCGCGGCCACGCATCAGTATATTCCATAAGCAGAGGATACGCTCTACTTTTCTGTCTTCCTTTAACAGGTTATTTCCTCTTCTAGGCATAAGTTACCACCTTTCTTTGAAGCCTATCTGCTTCCTATCAACTCTCATTTTATTTATTATACCGCAAGAAATCCAATTCTCCTACTTTTTTGCTATCTGCTTTTCTCTTTTCTATGATATAGTAGGTGTATGTGTTAAAGGCAGGATGAGGAGATCGTGCGATCTCCGCTGTTGCCTGTTCAAAAAATGAGGAGGCGCATTTATGGATGCGATCAAATGTCTGATTTCCAGAAGAAGTATCAGGGAATATACGGATCAGCCGGTCACGGAAAGAGATATAGAGGATATCGTCACGATGTCTCAGATGGCTTCATGCTGGGAGAATACGCAGCCGATCCGCTATGTGGCGGTGCTGGATCAGGAGCTGAAGGATCGCCTGGCCAAGGAATGTACGGTGGATTTCCCCTGGAATACGGAGAATATCCATGCGGCACCGGCACTCATCGTGCTCTGCATCGTGAAGGGGCTGTCGGGCTATGAGCCGGATGGATCGTTCTCTACGAAAAAGGGGACGCACTGGCAGTCTTTTGATGCGGGCGTCGCGGCTGCTCATTTCTGTCTGGCAGCGAATGCGCTGAAGTTCGGCACGCTCATCATGGGGCGCTATGAGGAGGATAAGGTGAAGGAGATCCTTTCTCTGCCGGAGGATTATGATGTGTCTGCGCTGATCGCGATCGGCCATCCGGCTGTCATTCCGGCGGCCAGTGAACGCAAGCCGTTATCGGATGTATTGAGTGTAAGAAGCTAGGGAAACGCTGATTCAATCGCAGAGTCAGATTTTACAAGAATTTTTATACATGACTTCGTCATAGCCTTCCTTAAATAGCTCGCTATTCGCGTCAGGTTATTCATTGCTATGCATAAAAATTCAAGAATAAAATCTGACAACGATTTACTCAGTGTTTCCCTAGTCAGCATTCCCTAAACCAAAGGAGTTTTTATGGCTATTTTGACATTGACCTGTCCTGCCTGCCAGAAGCTGTTTTCCTTCACGACGCATCCTGCTTTTGATACCGGAGAGGATGCCTCGATCGCAGAGAAAGTGCGGACAGGCGAGGCATTCGTAGGAGCGTGTCCGCACTGTGGTCACGCGGAGCATTATTCTTATTCTTTCTTATATAAGGAAAGGGAAAGTCACGCGCTTCTCTACTACGCGGATAACGAGGAGGATTTCCGGAAGGCCTGCGCCATCATGACGGGACGCGATCCGTCCGTACCGTGGGCAGGCATCGCTGACTGGAGCCGCCGTGTGGTGGCAAACCGTCAGGTGCTGCTGGAAAAGCTGCTGCTGCTTGACCTTCATCTGGATGACAGGGTCATAGAGATCATGAAGGTGCTGGCGCATTCCTTCCTGCAGAAACAGAAGCCGGGTCTCTTGGTCGATGCCATCTGGTTCGAACGCGGCGCGGACGGCCGCACGGGCTACTGCCTGTATCAGGATGGCAAGATCGTCTGCGCGTATGCGTTCGATGCTGCGATGTATGAGCAGGTGAAGCAGCAGCTCTCGCCTGCTTTTGCGGAAGCGGAGCGTGAGGACATCCTGATCGATGCATCATGGGCAGCAAAGCTCTTAAAAAAGGCCGGCGTGGGGATGTAAGAGTGACTGGTGACTGATATTGCGTTTTCTAAATAACTGGCATTTAAGTCAACTTCCGAATCAAGTGAGGAGTGAGGAGTGAAGGTACGGCGCATAAAATGAGGAAGCGCCGCGAAGTTTTATATAAAATAATGTACAAACTGTTTTATATAATGAGAGGTATTAGGGCACTCTATGAATGGTGTGTCCCTTCCAGCACTTTGCACTTCTCACTAAGTCCAGAAGTTAAAAAATCGCAATACTAAGGAAACACTGATTCAATCACAGAATCAGTGTTTCCTTAGTGACTGGCACACAAAAAGCCGAACGAAAATCGTTCGGCTTTTTGTGTGCTTATATTACTGGATGCGTGCGAGAATGGCGTCGGTCATGCCGCGGCCATTGACTTTCTTCATGCCTTCTTTGTAGATGTCACCGGTGCGGTAGCCGTCATCGAGGGCCTGATTGACAGCCGCTTCGATGGCATCAGCGGCTTTGTCTTCATTGAGGGAGTAGCGAAGGAGCATGGCAGCGGAAAGGATGGTCGCGATCGGATTCGCAATGCCTTTGCCTGCAATGTCCGGAGCCGAGCCATGGATCGGTTCATAGAGGCTGGTCTCATTGCCGATAGAGGCAGAGGGGAGCATGCCGATAGAGCCGGAGAGGACAGCAGCTTCATCAGAGAGGATGTCGCCGAAGAGATTTCCCGTGACGACGACGTCGAAGAAGGACGGATGGATGGCGAACTGCTGCGCGCAGTTGTCGACATACATATGGTCGAGCTGAACATCCGGATAGTCCTCGTCATGGATCTTGATGACGGTGCGTCTCCAGAGGCGGGAGGTCGCAAGGACATTGGATTTGTCGACACTTGTCACGTGACCATGACGCTTGCGGGCCGCTTCCATGGCGAAACGGGTGATGCGGTCGACTTCCGGCACAGAGTAGTTTTCCAGATCCCAGGCTCTTTCTGCGCCGTTATGGATCTCGGATTCACAGCGGTCGCCGAAGTAAATGCCGCCAACGAGCTCACGGACGATCATGATGTCGGTGCCTTTGGCAATTTCCGGTTTCAGCGGAGAATACTCGATCACGGAGTCCTGGATCTTCACGGGACGGAGGTTTACATAAAGGCCAAGCGCTTTTCTCAGGCCGAGAATGGCTTTTTCCGGACGGAGCGACGGCTCCAAGTGATCCCACTTATCGCCGCCGACAGCGCCGAAGAGGATGGCGTCTGCCTTCTTGCAGGCATCAATGGTATCCTGCGGCAGCGGTTCACCGAATTTGTCGTAGGCTGCGCCGCCTGCATCTTTCCATTCATAGGTAAGGCCGATCTTGTAAATGTCATCGATCTTCTTCAGGACTTCGACAGCCGCATCGGTGATCTCTGTACCGATGCCGTCACCAGGGATGACAACGATGTGTTTGGACATGATTTGATTCTCCTTATTCCTTATATTTCTTTAGTGGTCATGTAGTAAGAGAGGACAGAAGGTTCAGGGTTCAGGTTGATGGGTTCAGGGATGACCCATAGGACGTACCATCCCTCGATTGCATGCAAAAGAAGTTCTGCGGGCTCAAAGGGGTCGGTGCAGCACATAAAAATCAGAAGCGCCTCGAAATCATCGTGCTTCGCGCGGGCCAACCCCTTGCCCTTCGGGCGTTCCCCTTCCAAGGGAAGGGGATAGGAACCTGAACCTCTAAGTTTGAAAACAGAAAATAGCCATCTTCCCTTTATATGCATCCTCATAGGTTAAACAGGTTCTGAAGGTTCAAAAGGTTCACAGGTTTCTCATCTTTCGTAAATACCGTATATTCTAAAACTCCGCGGCGCTTCCCTATGATGATGCGCCGCACCACCCCCGTTGAACCCATAGAACCTGCTCCCCCTCTTTCATTCCCAATCAAGGAACAGGACGTCCCCGAGGCTAACCTTGAACCCGACAACCCTTCTTATTTCTTTTTCGCTTTGACGTAGTTGATGAGTCCGCCCGCTTTGGCGATATCCTGGATGAAGCCCGGAAGCGGCGGTGCCTGGAAGGTATCCCCGGTGGTGAGGTTTTCGATCTTGCCGGTGGAGATATCGATGCGGAGCGTATCGCCTGCGTGGATCTTCTCGACGTCATCTCCGATCTCCAGAAGCGGCAGACCTACATTGATGCCGTTTCTGTAGAAAATGCGAGCGAAAGACGATGCAATGACGACGGGTACACCGCTTGCTTTGATGGCGACAGGCGCATGTTCGCGCGAGGAGCCGCAGCCGAAGTTTTTGCCGCCGACCATGATGTCGCCGGCTTTGACATTCTCCGCGAAGGTGGGGTCGATATCCACCATGCAGTGCTTGGATAGTTCCTTCGGATCGAAGGTATTCAGGTAACGGGCCGGAATGATGACGTCCGTGTCGATGTTGTCGCCGTAGCGCCAAACCTTTCCTTCTAATACTGCCATGTTATTTGACCTCCTTCGGTACCGCAATACGTCCTAAGATAGCGCTGGCCGCTGCCACCTGAGGGCCTGCCAGATAAATTTCAGAATCGGTCGGTCCCATGCGGCCGATGAAGTTTCTATTCGTGGTAGAGACGCATTTCTCTCCGTTTGCAAGAATCCCCATGTAACCGCCAAGGCACGGGCCGCAGGTCGGTGTAGACACGGCACATCCGGCATCGATGAAGGTCTCGATGAAGCCGGCATGCATGGCCTGCAGGTAAATCGTCGGTGTCGCCGGGATGACGATACAGCGGACATTCGGATGGACTTTATGCCCCTTGAAGATGCGGGCTGCGATAGCCAGATCCTCGAGACGGCCGTTCGTGCAGGAACCGATGACCACCTGATCGATCTTGATCTCCCTGAAGGTGCCGATGACCTTCGTATTTTCCGGCAGGTGCGGGAAGGAGACGACCGGCTTCATAGAGGAAAGATCGATCTCTACAGTGCGGGAATAGTGCGCGTCTTCATCTGCTTCGACGACGTCGAACGGCTTATGGTAGCGCCCCTCGATGTAAGCGATGGTCTTTTCATCGACAGGGAAAATACCATTCTTTCCGCCGGCTTCGATCGCCATATTCGCAATGGTGAAACGGTCGGTCATGGAAAGGGAATGGACGCCCGGGCCGGTGAATTCCAGCGACTGGTACAGCGCACCATCGACGCCGATCATGCCGATCAATGTCAGGATGACATCCTTACCGGTGATGTCCTCCGGCTTCGTGCCGGTCAGGACGACTTTGATCGCATCCGGCACTTTGAACCATGCTTCGCCGGTCGCCATGGCAACGCCGAGGTCGGTAGAACCGACGCCGGTAGAGAAGCCGCCCAGCGCGCCGTAGGTGCAGGTATGAGAGTCAGCGCCGATGGTGACCATGCCTGGCCCTACGAGACCTTTTTCCGGAAGCAGCGCATGCTCGATGCCGACACGCCCCTGCTCGAAATAATTGACAATACCGTTTTCATGCGCGAAGTCACGGACGATCTTCGCAAGTCCGGCAGACTTGATATCCTTTGCCGGCTGGAAATGATCCGGAACAAGAACGATCTTCTCCTTGTCGAATACCGGGACACCGATGCGCTTGAATTCCGCAATGGACGGCGGCGCGGTGATATCATTCGCCATGACCAGGTCAAGGCGGCAGTTGATCAGATCCCCTGCTTTCACAGAATCGACACTGGCATGCTTGGCCAGGATCTTCTGTGTCATTGTCATACCCATACTATTTCCTCCTCTGCAATCTCCCACTTTTTCTGCAATAAAAAAATCTTCCGTCTCGCAAGAGACGAAAGATTCGCGGTACCACTCTTATTCATATTTCTGCAGAAATATGCACTCTGTCTGATAACGGTCAGGTTCCGGCAAGGCCTACTCTCTTCAGCCTGCGACTCGAGGATGAGTTCGATGAAATGCTCCTGCCATTTCCCACCTTCCAATGGCTCTCTATAAGCGAGCAGTCTCTCTACTACTTCCTGTCCCTGTCTTTCTAGGATATGGTGATACTGTAGCATAAAATGAATGAAAATGCAAATAATTTAACTCGGGCTCCTGGCTGCCCGCAAGGCGGGCGACCCATGGAAACGGTGCATAAACTCCACAGTTTTTTCGATCACGCCCAAGCGGCATCAAAAAAGCGGCGCTTCACTCAGCGCCGCTCTTTCATTCCTGATTTCCCTTTTTCATGGCTTCGATCAGTGCATGAGCAAGCTGATCGGCACAGGAGGTCTGCTTGTCACGGCAGGTATTGCCGAGCAGGATATCCGCCGCTTCCTTTGCGCTGCGGCCTTCGAGGAGCTTGCCGATCGCTGCCAGATTGCCCGGGCAGCCGCCCTCAAAATGAAGGTGGTGAATGAGACCATCTTCAAGGTCAAAGGTAATTTTTCTTGCACATACGCCCTGCGGGGTGAATTCGAAGCTCTGCATAATGATTTCTCCTTTCAAGATCACGCTCACGATTCCTCTCTATTGTACTGGAGAATGGGGATCCGTGCAAGGAGGGACAAGAGTTCAGGGTTAGCCCACGAGGTGGGGCACCCTGTGATTCCGTTTGAAAGCATCGTTTGAATGAGAAATGAGAAATTAGAAATGCGAAATGGTGGTACGGCGCATAAAATTGGGAAGCGCCGCGGAGTTTAATATAAATAATGAACAAGCTGTCTTATACAATGAGGGAGTATTGGGGCACTATATGAATTGTGCGCCCTTCAACCACTTCTCACTTCTAACTTCTAACTTCTAACTAAGTCCAGAAGTTGACAAATCGCAATACTAGTCACTAGTCACTTATCCCCTGCACGCAGCCGTCTCCTCCGCCGGACCCGGTTGATGTGCCTTTCGAAATGCCCCTGACTGATGAATTCAGCGAGTACGAGCTGGTCAAAGACGGGGACGGTGCAGGAGTAGAAGCCCACGCGCAGCTGATAGAGAGGGACCATCTGCGGCGGGAGGACCAGGTAGCCCGTGCGGATGGAGGGCGCGATGGTTTTCGAGAAGCTATTCATATAGATGACGTGTCCCTCCGGCTCCATAGAGAAGAGCGTATCCTCCGGCTTGGAGAGAAGGGTAAACTCGGAATCGAAATCATCTTCGATGATCATGGCATGACGCTCACGGGCGAAGCGCAGGTACTCAGCCCGCTTCGAGGCCGTCGCCGTGATGCCGGAGGGATAGCTGTTGAAGGGCGTCACATGGAGTACCCTCGCACGGGTGCGGATGAGCTCGCTCGTTTCTATACCGCTCTTCCCCATCCTGAGCTTATCGATAGAGATCCCGTTCGCCCGATATACCTGCTCGATCTTCTGGTAGGACGGGTCTTCCAGCGCATAGATCTGTCCCTGTCCAAGCACCTGTATATTCAATCCATAGAGGTACTCCGCGCCCGACCCGATCAGGATCTGCTCGGGAGAGACGCGCATATGGCGGCTTCTGGCGAGATAGGAGGCGATCGCACGCCGCAGCTCTTCGCAGCCATGGTTCGGCGAAGGATCCAGGATCTTTTCTCCATACGCGGAAAGTACGCTCCGCATCGTGCGCGCAAAGATGGAAAAAGGAAAAAGGTCTCTTTCTCCGGCCTCGCGCTGTTCTGTCTTCGTGCGGGCGATATCCATCGAGCGGCTCATCGGACGGGGATCTGCCGCTCCGTAGTTATCCATCTCACGGAAGACGACGAAGTATCCGCTTCGTTCCCGCGGCTCCACGTAGCCTTCCTCGACAAGAAGATCATAGGCGTGCGCCACCGTGATGAGGCTGACGCCCTGCGCCTCTGCGGTCTGCCGTTTCGAAGGAAGCTTGGCTCCATAGCCATAGATGCCTGACGTGATGGCATCACGAATGGAAAGATAAAGGGTCATGTAGGCGGTCATGAGGAGGATCCTTTCGTAAAATAGTGACTGGTGACTAGTGACTAGTAGCTAGGGATTAGGGATTAGGGATGATGGTCACCTTCATCTGGTCCTATTTTTTTGTATCATTTTGGTGATTTTTATATATCCAGTTTCATAGTATAATGCAAACATCCAGATACAGCAAGGAGAATTCTCATGACAAACGAAGAAACACTGACCACACATTCCCTTTCCGTCCACACGAAGCACAATACGCGCTGGCTCACCATCTGCGGTCTTTTGATGGCGATCAATGTCGGACTTTCGTCTTTCGGTCTGCCCGTCCCGGGCGGTCACCTGTACCTGAACGACATCGTGATCGTCGCAGCGGCGCTCATGCTCGACCCGCTGGGAGCCTTCCTCGTCGGCGGCGTCGGCGCATTTTTAGGAGACTTCTTCTTCTACCCGCTCCCGATGTTCGTCTCACTCGTCACTCACGGTCTGCAGGCCATGGCGATCTCCTACATCGCGCACCACGCTTTCCCGGCAAAGCCGAAGCTCTCTACGGTGATCGCTGTCCTCGTCGGCGCCGTCATCATGGTCGTCGGCTATTCCCTTGGCCGTGCCTATGTCTACAGTACGCCTGCCTATGCATGGATCAAGCTGCCGTATGAGATCCTGCAGGCACTCTTCGGCGTCATCGTCGGCCCCTTCCTCGTATGGAAATGGAAGCTGAACGAACATGCCAAAAAGCTGATCGACGGGAAATGGTAACGAGAGCCTCTCCCCACAATTTCACATAAAAAGAAGACGTGAAATCCTCCGGATTTCCTGCCTTCTTTTTAATTGACCCTTTTTCAGGATGAGTCGCCATCAGGGGCTAGGGATGAGTGGCTAGGGATGAGGGATTAGAAGCAAGCGGTGATTGAAGTAGCGCAGTTAGCATGCTAACCGTTCTGCAAGGAGGATCGAGGGTTACGCTCGAGATGACGACGGCGCGAATCGCTATCAAAACTCCGCGGCGCTTCATTATTTTTTGCGCCGCACCTTCCCCGCTGAACCCGTAGAACCTATAGAACCCGCTGAACCTCTTCCGCACGCAACCAAAGGGCAGCACGCCCCACGGGCTGACCATGAACCTATCCACCATAACCCATTATTTTGAAAGGACTCTCTATATTCGGGCCGAGCTTTCAAACGTAATCAAAGGACGGCACGCCCCATGGGGCTGGCCACGAAAAAAGACGTCATGATGCTTTCGCATCGTGACGTCTTTTTTAGGAAACACTGATTCAATCGTTGTCAGATTTCATTCTTGGATTTTATACAGAGCAAGGAATCATCTGACGAGAATAGCGAGCTATGTAAGGAAGATGATGACGAAGCTATGTATAAAAATCCATATGAAATCCGACTCTGCGATTTAATCAGCGTTTCCTTTATTTCATGGATCTCAATATCTCATAGCTGGCCTGATCGAGTGCATCCTTCTGGCTCCGGAAGCCGAGGAAGAGAAGGCTCCGGTAGCCTTCTCCCGTCTTGGCAAGAAAGCCACGCATATAGAGAGGGATCGCCCATCCGTCAGCGACCAGATATGGCGAAAGAGCAAAGCCGTAGGTCTTGGGTTGGCTGAGTACCTTGTGCAGCTGCTCCACATGCATCATGCTGACGCCCATGAGGTCATAGGGGATGGGCTCGCCGGTCGCCTTGCGCGTCCCCTTGGCGGTCTGCAGAAAGATGTTGTTCAGCATCGTTTCCGCCTCCATCAGACCGATATTGAAGTGGAGCATGCGCTGCCCCGCCGCCGGAGTAAAGCCCTCTGGCAGGAACATGTCGTGGAAATAGGCCTCTGCCGCTTCCCCTTTCATTTCCATCCCGAAAGCGATGACGGACGCATCCTGCTTCTTCCCGGGAAGGAAGAGCAGCCCCGCAGAGGGATGTGGATCTGCGGAGAGGTGAAAGGGCGTAAAGGTCATCCCTTTGGGAAGATTTCCATCTCTCAGAAATCCCCGGCTCTCCGGCATGAGTGCGAGAAGCTCTTCCATCGGCAGCGGCTCCATGACTTTGGCAGCCGCCGTGCTGACGCTCTCTCCATGTGCGAGAGGAGACGCCGCCGAGATACCGTCCATACCGTCTGCGTGAGACAGTCCGCCCGTCAGAAGAAGGGCGGCTCCCATGCAGAGTGAAAGCATGCGTTTCATTTTCCAGCTCCTGCCAGCGCCTTGTCGATGATGGGTTCTAAATACGCACCGGACGCCTGATCCGCCGCGAGAAGGGTATAGGTCGTCATGCCCTTATCCTTGTGAATGATCGCTTTCAGATAGACCGGAAGCGTGAAGCCGTCACGGATGATGGAGATCTGTGCGCTGCCCGTGCTGTAGGAAAGCCCCTTCTTCGACGTCTTGTCCGCCCAGTCCGAGTGCGCCTTCACTGTGAGCTGTCCATGCGTCATCGCCAGAAGAGGCGCGAGCTCTTTGGCTTCCGCCTCTGCCTGATTGTCTTTCGCCGCTTCCTTCGACTGGGTATCGAGCGCCGCGCTATAGAGAGCGAGCTTCATCTCGTCAGCCTCTGAGAGCGCGATCGAGACGACCATCCCCTGATAGCAGATGCCTTTGTCCTCGCTTCTCACCTGATAGAGCTTGCCGCGGCGCAGTACATCGACCGCCATCTGTGCCACGTCATGAGAGTAGGCTTCGTTCTTTGGGAAAAGATTCTCCTTCTTGATCGCCTCTTCCACAGTCGTCACCGCTTTATCCTCCATGAGCCAGTCATGGAGCTGGCTGCCGAAGAAGGATCGTTCGCCATCAAAGACGCTGACCTTCTCGCCAAGGTCGAGCTTTTCGCCGCCGGACAGAACCATCGAGTCTGCGTCCGCTGTCAAGACACCGCCTGCCAGCGCCAGAGATGCCATGGAAATCGTCATCCATTTCGAAAGTTTCATCTATGTCACCTTTCTTTCAGAAAATATGTGGGAGTTCGTGCCTCTATTATAGCATAGTTGGGGGTTCGGGGTTCAAGATTCGGGGTTAGCCCGGGGGGCGTGCTGCCCTTTGATTACGTTTGAAAGCTTCGCTTGAATGAGAAATTAGAAATGCGAAGCCTCGAGTGACTAGTGACTGGTGACCTCAATGCCATTTTCGGGCATCGCCATGATTTATACTCCGCGGCGCTTCTATAGTTTTATGCGCCGCACCACCACTCCTCACTCCTCACTCCTCACTCCTCACTAGAGAGCGAAGCTTTCACCCGCAATCAAGAAGCAGCCCCCCCACGGCCTACCCCTGAACAAAAAGAGCCAGCTTGCGCTGGCTCTTTCTTATTTCTTGAGATCCTTCTCAATGATCTCACTCTTCAGCAGCTGCAGGGCATCGGAGAGATTCACTTCCATGATATTCGGATTCAGAAGACGGGTATATTCCGGCCAAAGGGTCTCCATCTGCTCATTCGCATATGCGATGGTTTCCGGAAGTGTCGGGAGCTTGACGGCTTCCCCCTTCTGCATGACGGGCTTCAGCATTTCCACACAGGTGTACGTGCCTGCTTTCAGCTCCTTACGGCGCCACTTGGCCGACTCGGTGACGAGCGTGTAATCGCCGCCGTCCGGCATCGGTTCGCTGGTGAGGCAGACGAGATCCGTGATCATCTTGCCATTCGATTTTTTGTAGAAACGACGTACCTCCTTGATGCCCGGATTCGTCATCTTGGCGACATCGTTAGAGATCTTCATCACCGGCTCGAAGATGCCGTCTTTTTCTCTGGCGCTCATCTTGAAGACGCCGCCCAGGGACGGAGAGCCGTCCGCCGTGATGATCTTCGTGCCGACGCCCCAGCTGGTGACGGTGCAGCCCTGCTCCTTCAGGGACTGGATGAGGTATTCGTCGAGATCATTCGAACCGGAAATGATGGCATCCGGGAATCCGGCCTCCGTGAACATGCGCTTGGCTTCCTTGGAAAGGTAGCCGAGGTCACCGCTGTCGATACGGATGCCGTAGACCTTCGGCAGCTCGCCCTTGGCTTTCAGCCCTTTGAAGATCCGGATCGCATCCGGCACGCCCATCTCCAACACATTGTAGGTATCGGCCAGCAGGATGAGATTGTTGTGATACTGCTTCACATATTCTTCAAAGGCTTCGATCTCGGTGTCAAAGCTCATGATCCAGCTGTGCGCCATCGTGCCGAGGACCGGGATGCCGAAGAGCTTGCCTGCTTCGACATTCGAGGTGCCGTTAAATCCGCCGATCATAGCCGCTCTCGCGCCCCACAGTCCGGCAGAATGGCCCTGCGCGCGGCGCAGGCCAAATTCCATCAGCGCATCCTTGCCCGCAACGGTGCGCACACGGCGCGTCTTCGTCGCGATGAGGCTTTCATGATTCATAATCATGGAGAGGCCTGTCTCCATCAGCATCGCCTCTGTCGTGGTGCCATGGAAACGGAGCAGGAGCTCGCCTGGGAATGCGACCGTGCCTTCCGGCATGGCATAGATGTCTCCCGTGAAGCGGAAATCGGCCAGGTAGTCCAAAAATTCCGGATAAAAGATCCCAAGGCTCTTGAGGTAGGCGATGTCATCGGCATCGAAACGGAAATTTTCAGCAAATTCCTGCAGGTGCGTGAGCCCTGCGACCACGGTATACCCGCCATTGAAAGGATTCTTGCGATAGAAACGGTCAAAGACCACGCGGCGTTCATGCATGCCCTTTTTGAAGAGTGCATTCGCCATGGTCAGCTGGTATAAGTCTGTAATAAGTCCATTGGCAGCCATTATTTGTATCTCCTTTATGTGAAAGTGGATCATCGAGATCATCATGAAACGGAGAAGAGACGACGATCCTCTCTCCTCATTGTCAAGACAATGCGTCTTTAGCAGTCAAGTATAGCACCTATTGGGAAAGTGTCAAGAGAAACAGGGTGAGCCCGTGGGATGGCTCGCCCTTTGATTCCGTTTGTAAGCATCGCGTGAATGAGAAATGAGAAATGGTGGTGCGGCGCATTTCGTCATCCTGAGCGGAGAAAAACGTCGTATGTTAAAAAATGGCTTATCTGAAACAGGAGAACTGAGTCGAAGGATCTAAGCGCCGCAAAATTTTGATAGCGCTTCGCGCCGTCGTCATCTCGAGCGTAGCCCTCGCTCTTCCTTGCAGAACGGTCAGCTCGCTAATTGCGCTATTTCAATCACCGTTTGCTTTTAATCCCCAGCCACTAGTCACTCAAGGCTCCCAATCCCTAATCCCTAGTCACCAGTCAGTCATTTTACTTTTTCACGGCTTCTTCCCTGCTCCCTAAGATCTTCACATCCACATCCGTAAGATGCGTCAGGACATCGATGACGATGTCTCTCGTGTCAGCGGTCGAATTGATCTGGCAGGTGGCGCGCTTTGGATCAAGCGTCGTCAAAATGCCCAGGTACTCGTAGCCCTCGATGATGCGGTTGATATAATTCACCGCTTCCGGCGGGATCTCTATATACACTCTGGTATCATCCATGTTTCGCACGTCTCCTTAAAATGGTATAGGCCGGGAGCTCCATCTCCGTCTGCATGGTGAGGACTTCGAGCGGATGCGGCGCACGGTCGACTGCCTCACCCTCTCCATTGGTGAGCGGTCCGACCGTGAAGAGGCCGACATCCCCTTTCGGCGTCAGGTACTCCAAAGTCTCGCCCACCTTGAAATGATTTCTCTGCTGCACCCGGGTCGTCCCCTCTTCCGATGGCAGGATGAGTCCGACGAAATCATACGGCTGCTCCGGCTGTGACTTGACATACTCCTGCGCGGTATGATCCGCCTCCTGAAAAGCGAACGCCGTGGTGTAGGGGCGGTGCGATACTTTTTCCAGCTCCTCGCGCCACTCCTCCCGCACGCGGTAAGCTCCGCGCTCTGCGTAGTAGGTATCGATCGCCTTGCGGTAGGCAGCGACGACCGCAGCCACATAGTACACGCTCTTCATGCGGCCCTCGATCTTGAGGGAAGAAGCGCCGCCCTCGATGAGCTCGGGGATGTGATCGATCATGCAGAGGTCTTTGCTGTTGAAAATGTATGTCCCGTGATCGTCCTCTTCAATAGGCCAGTACTGTCCGGGACGAGACTCTTCCATGACCGAATACTTGAAGCGGCAGGCCTGGATACATTCGCCGCGGTTCGACTGGCGCTTGCCATGCGTGAAGAAATTCGAAAGCAGGCAGCGGCCGGACCAGGAAATGCACATCGCGCCATGACCGAAGACCTCCAGCTCGATATCCACCTTTTTGCGGATGTCCGCCATTTCCTTCACGGATACTTCACGAGCAAGCACCACGCGCTCTGCCCCCATCTCCTTCCAGACCTTGACCGTCCGCCAGTTTGCTGCGCTCGCCTGCGTGGATACATGGATCGGAAGCGTCGGCGCCACTTCGCGGGCCAGTGAAAAGACCCCGAGATCGGAGATCAGCGCCGCATCCACGTGGATCTCCTCCAGATACCGCAGGTAGTCGTCCAGTCCCTCCAGGTCTTCATTGCGTGGGATGATATTCACGGTCACATAGACCTTCTTCCCCATCCCGTGCGCATATCGGACGGCTTCCTTCATTTCTTCCTTCGTGAAATTGCCGCCATATGCGCGAAGGCCGAAGACCTTCCCTGCAAGATAGACGGCGTCCGCTCCGTAGAGAAGAGCCATTTTCATTTTTTCCATCGTCCCCGCCGGTGCTAATAATTCGATTTTGTTCATTATCTAAAACCTTTCCGTTAAACGCTATTTTAAATAGTTAGAAGTGAGGAGTGATGGTGCGGCGCAAAAATTATAAAGCGCCGCTTCTTTTTATTTTTTCTGCCATCGTTTTGGTAATCGCAGACAGCATTTTTTCTATTTCATTACACTCCGTATATAGTCTTTGATAACCTTCTGGAGCGACATAACCACTCTCAAGCAACAGTTCCAGCCAGTACAACGTTTCATTGGACTCTTTATAGGCGATGTACATTTTCTGCAAAAACTCCTTCTGTGTGATAGCATGCTCTGCTTCCATTACATTGGCACCAATGCTGGTTCCCGAACGCCCCACTTGGTCTATGATAAAGTACGGACGCTTATTTTTCCTCAAATACTCCACCAATTTCATGACATGAATCGCAAACTGCTTGCTTTTCTTTGCTACTGTTTGATTGGTATCCATCATGCAACCTCATTATATAAACTTGGCGGCGCTTTATAAATTTGATGCGCCGCACCGCCACTCCTCACTCCTAACTCCTCACTTCTAACTCCTCACTGACTGCCAGTCCATCTCCATCCTTATAAATGACCGTAGCGTAGTGCGTCCTCACATACGCTATATATTCCCTCAGGCGCACGACCAGCGTCCGATACCGATGCGGCACAGGGGCATCACTTTCTACCATGCCACGGAAAAGCACATTATCCGCCGCTATCACCGCATGCGGCGATAGCTTTTGCTCGATGGCCTTCAGCTGCCGGAGGTACTGGCCCTTCGGGCCATCCAGGTACAAGAAATCATAGGGCCCTTCAAGCGTTTCCAAAAGCTCTGCCGCATCGCCCAGATGGCAGTGAACGCGCTGCGAGAAGCCGGCCGCTCGCATGACCTCCTCCGCGCGGGCATGGCGCGCAGGATCGATCTCGAGCGTATCGATCTCTGCGAGCGGGAAATGCTCTGCCAAAAGCAGCGAAGAGTAGCCGATGGCTGTCCCGATCTCAAGGATACGCTTCGGCGAAGCCTTCTCGGCGGCCGAAAGGAGGAGCGCGCGCTCCGGACCTCGGATGATGGGGACATGGTCACGGCCGGCTTCGATTTCTAACTCTTTTTTCAGTGCTTCAAGAACTGGATCCATAAATATTCTCCGTCTCCTGCTGGTGTTCTTCATAGGATCTCGTAAATACATGATGCCCGTCAGCCTGCGCGACGTAGTAGAGGTAGTCACCCGGCTCGGCAGCCAGCACCGCCTCTATGGCAGGAAGTCCCGGGCTGCCGATCGGTCCCGGCGGAAGGCCGGGGTGCGTATACGTATTGTACGGCGAGTCGATGCGCGTATCCGCGATGGTCAGCTCCGCCTTCTGCTCGCCCAAGGCATACTGGATCGTCGCATCGATCTGGAGCGGCATGCCGATGGAAAGTCTCTTCAGCATGACGGAGGCGATCGGCACCTGATCCTCCGGGAAACGCGCCTCGCGCTCTACCATCGAGGCGATCGTGAAAAGGTCATGCAGTGTCATATGCTTCGCCTCCGCCCTCTTTCGGATGTCCGGCGTCAGCATGTCATCGGTATGACGATACATAAGATCCAAGATCTGGCGCGCCGTGTACTCCTTGGGAATGCTGTACGTATCCGCGAAGAGAAATCCTTCTGCTTTGATCGGTACCGCGACGGGGCCGTACTGGTATTTCAAGGGGCCATAGGTCGCCGCTTCTGCCTCAAAGTCTGCTGCCCCTTCGATGCCTGCCTGCGCGAGCAACTGAGCGATCTGATGCACTGTGGAGCCTTCCGGTACCGTGACCAAGTATGCCTCCGTCTTCCCATGCTTTAAGGCATCGATGGCATCCCGGATCGTCAGCCCCTTTTCGAGCACATAGTCCCCGCTTTGCAGCTGATTTCCTTCTCCCAGAAGGCGGGCATAGAGGCGGAAGCGCACAGCACTTCGTATGACGCCCTGCTTTTCCAAAAGGGATGCGATATCGCCTCCCGTCGCATTCTTTTCGATCCTGACCTGCGTCTTTCCGCTGCGCGTCCCGTGGTCTGCCGCATAGAAATACCAGCCGCCCAGGAGGGCGATGGCCAGCCCCGCCGCCATACCGAGCGCGATGCACACACCTCTCTTCTTTGCTTTCTTTCGAGAAAGCTCTGTGTCGTTGTCTTCCACACAGCACCCCTATCCGAGACAGATGTCTCTATTTTTTACTCTACCCATTATATCATATGTAAATATATAATAGTCCGTGGTACAATGAAGTAGTTAGGGAAACGCTGATTCAATCACAGAATCAGATTTCATCAGTGTTTCCCTAACAATCCCAACAGGTCAATCAATATCTATGATAAAAAGGAGAATCCCCATGTCCATCACCACCGGAATGAAAGGCACTGCCACCAAGATCGTCACAGGAAATGATACCGCGAAAGTGGTAAAAAGCGGCTCGCTCCCCGTCCTCGCCACCCCCGTCCTCTCGGCTCTCATGGAAGAAGCCGCCTGCGATGCGGTGAAGGAAGGTCTCGCCGAAGGCGAAACCACCGTCGGCGGCTTCATCGGCCTTGCCCACAAGCAGCCCACCCTCGTCGGCAGCACCGTCCGCGCCGAAGCCACCGTCACAGTCGTCAAAGGGAAGAAGATCACCCTCCACCTGATCGCCTATGACGAAGCCGGAGAGATCGGTGAGGCCGAACATGTCCGCTTCGTCGTAGAAGCAAAGCCTTTTATGGAAAAAGCGGAAAACCGCATTTGAGACGGCGGGCTGATACTGCGCCCATGGAGCCATCCCCAAAAAGTCATTGTATCTTCAGAAAGGCTTCCTATGACATCCTCTCCCATCACCATCCGCACCGCGACCCCCGATGATGCAGCAGCGCTACTTGCGATCTATGCCCCCTACGTCACAAAGACCGCCATCACCTTTGAATACGAAGTCCCCAGCGAAGAAGAATTCCGACGCCGGATCCAGACCACCCTTGAAGCCTATCCCTACCTCGTCGCAGAGCGGGGAGGAAAGATCATAGGCTACGTCTACGCCAGCGCCTTCCATACCCGCCCCGCCTATGACTGGAATGTCGAGACCTCCATCTACATCGCTGAAGACGCCCGTCACACCGGCGCAGGGCGCAAGCTCTACGAAGTCCTTGAGACCTATCTTCGCGCAGAAGGCATCGTCACACTCTACGCCTGCATCACCTATCCCGCCACGCCCGATCCCTATGTGGATACGAACAGCGTCGATTTCCACAGCCATATGGGCTACGACCTTGTCGCCAACTTCAAAAAGAGCGGATATAAATTCGACCGCTGGTACGACGTCGTATGGATGGAAAAAGAGATCGGTGCGCACCGGGCGCCCATGGCCCCTGTGAAGCGCTTCGCGGAAATTTTGGATCAGTGACTGGAGTCTTGTGGCTGGTAGCTAGGGACTAGTGACTAGGGATTAGGATCCTCAAGTGACTGGGAACTAGTGCCTAGTGACTAAATACCACCTACGGGCATCGCCATTATTTTATACTCCGCGGCGCTTCCATATTTTTATGCGCCGCACCACCACTCCTCACTCCTCACTCCTCACTAGAGAGCGCGAAACTTTCAAAAGTAATCAAAAAGCGCCCCGCCCCACGGGCTACCCCCGAACCTAAAAACCAGACCCCACGTATGTGAGATCTGGTTTTTTTACTGATTTATGATTTTAAGGAAACACTAATTCAATCGTTGTCTGATTTTACTCTTGAATTTTTATGCATAGCAAGGAATAACCTGACGAGAATAGCGATCTATTTAAGGAAGGTTATGACGAAGCTATGTATAAAAATTCTTGTAAAATCTGACTCTGCGATTGAATCAGCGTTTCCTTAAAACGCCCGTCCCGTCAAAAGCAGGAATGAAGGCCGCTTCCGCGCTCTCCTTCTGCTGCACGTAGCCATCGATGATGCCGAGCTCCTCCATATAGGACTCGCACGCCTCGTATTCTTCATCCGTGATCCTGCGATCGATCTCGGGAAATTCCGCCGCGCGGCCGCAGGGCGTGTACTGACGCATGAGGCTGAAAAGGACGTCTCCCGGCTCGAACGCCTCCGCCACATACTCGAGGATCCGTTTCGTGTCCTCCACCTGACCGGGAAGGATCAGATGGCGGATGAGGACGCCCCTCTGCAAGATGCCATCCGCCCCGATCACATAGGGCCCTGTCTCTTTAAACATCTGCTCGATGGCTGCACTCGCCCTTTCGAAGTAGTCCGGTGCATCACTGTATTTCCCGGAGATCTCCGCATCATAATACTTGAGATCCGGCAGCCAGCACTGTACCTTCTTTTTCAGAAAGGCCACGGTATGCACGCTCTCATAGCCGCCGCAGTTATAAACGACCGGCACCGGCAGCGGCTCGCGAAGGCTCTGGAAGATCGCATGGGTGTAATGCGTCGGCGTCACAAGATCGATATTGTGCGCCCCTTGGGTAATGAGCTCGAAGTAGATCTCCCTAAGCCGCTCGACGGAGACCTCGATACCCTTTCTTCTTTCGGAGATCTCATAGTTCTGACAGTACACGCAGGACAGATTGCACCCGGCGAAAAAGACCGTCCCCGCCCCGCGCGTCCCTGCGATGCACGGCTCCTCCCAGTGATGAAGAGCCGCGCGGGAGATCACCGGCAGCATCCCGCTCTGGCAATAGCCAAGCTGACCCTCACCCGTGATGCTCTCCCTGCGCACCACCTTGCACGCACGCGGACACAGATTGCATACGCTCATTTCGATTGACCTTCTTTCATTTATTTGATTATGTCTATTGTAGCATATGGGGTAAGGGTTAGCCCACGGGGCATGCTGTTCCTTGGTCGGAGAGGAAATCTTTGCTCAAATGAGGAATGAGAAATGAGAAATGGTGGTGCGGCGCCAGATCCTTCGGCTCAGTTCTCACGGCTTTGCCTTTACATTTTCGAGCATTCGGCATTTCACTCCGCTCAGGATGACGAAATGCGCCGCAGAGTATCAATAGGGCGATGCCCGAAAGTCTCTCGATATCAGGTTTCCCGTTTTGGACTTTCCAAACATTGCCCACCTGACCGCGAATAACAAAGATTTCTCGACTTCGCTCGAAATGACGGTGCGAGAGAGCCACTAGTCATCAGTCACTTGAGGCTCCTAATCCCTAGCTACTAGTCACCTGTCACTAGTCAACCCAATTCTCTATTGCCACTGATTCCCAAACATCATATAATAAGTACGAATTTCCATAATGGATTTCGAAAGGAGCATACCCATGCAGAAAGAAACGGGGCTTTTGGAGCGAGTTTTCCACCTGAGTGAAAACGGTACATCCGTCAAGACGGAGATCATGGCGGGTATCACCACCTTTATGACCATGGCTTACATCCTGGCTGTCAATCCGGCCATCATGAGCGCAGCCGGCATGGACAAGGGCGCTGTCCTGACAGCGACCGCCATCGCCGGTTTTCTGGGGACTGTCCTCATGGCCGCTTTTTCGAATTACCCCTTCGCCCTGGCACCGGGCATGGGGCTGAATGCCTTCTTCGCCTTCACCGTCGTAAAGCAGATGGGCTACACTTGGGAAATGGCACTGGCTGCCGTCTTCGTCGAGGGTGTCATCTTCATCGTGCTCTCTCTCACGAATGTCCGTGAAGCGATCTTCAATGCGATCCCGCTCAATCTGAAGAAAGCCGTCTCTGCCGGTATCGGCCTCTTCATCTGCTTCATCGGCCTCACCGGTGCGCAGATCATCGTCGGCAACCCGGCCACCAAGATTTCCCTCTTTTCCTTCAAGCAGGCCATGCTGGCCGGTACCTTCCATACCACCGGCATCACGGTCGTACTCGCCATCCTGGGCGTCCTCTTCACCGCCTTCCTCATGGTCGCAAAGGTGAGAGGCAATATCCTCTGGGGCATCCTCTTCACATGGATCCTTGGCATTCTTTGCGAAGTCACCGGTCTCTATGTGCCGGATCCGGCGCACGGCGCTTTCAGCACCCTGCCCAATCTCTCCGCCGGCCTTGCCTCCTTTGCTCCGGCAAGCATCACTCCCCTCATCGGTGAGCTCGACTTCTCGCAAGTCGCGACCTTCAACTTCGTCGTCGTCCTTCTCGCCTTCCTCTTCGTCGATGTCTTCGATACCTTAGGCACACTGATCGGCGTTGCCGCCAAAGCCAATATGCTCGATGATCAGGGCCGTCTGCCGCGCATCAAGGGCGCGCTCATGGCAGACGCCGTAGCCACCACCGCAGGCGCTGTCCTCGGCGTCTCCACCACCACGACCTATGTCGAAAGTGCAGCAGGTGTCTCGGAGGGTGGACGCACCGGTCTCACTGCGATGACCGTCGCCGTCCTCTTCATCCTCTCCCTCTTCCTCTCCCCCTTCTTCATGGCCATCCCCGCCTTTGCGACCGCACCGGCACTCATCACCGTCGGCTTCCTGATGTTCACCGCCGTAGCCGGCATCGACTTTACGGACATGACCGAAGCCATCCCATGCTATCTCGCTATCATCGCGATGCCATTCGCTTACTCCATCGCAGAAGGCATCTCCTTCGGCGTCATCTCTTACGTCATCATCAATACCCTCGCCGGCAAGACAGAAAAGATCAGCCCGCTCATGTACATCCTGACCGTGCTTTTCATCCTGAAATATATCCTGCTGTAAGGGAAAAGAAACACGGGCTGATGCCCGCCTGTCAAACCATGTAAAAAACAACGCAGTGACCCTGTCACTGCGTTGTTTTTTCTAGGGACCGCGGATCCGATCGTTGCCCGCGCGGATCCGCCTCCCCCAGCTCTTACCGAAAGGAGCCAAAATGAAACTGCTCTTCCGCCTTCTCACTCTCCTCTTCTTCACCCTCGCCACACTTTCCGCGAATGCGCAAGCGCCCATCCTCACGGCCGACGCCGCGATCCTGATCGATGCCCGGACGGGACAAGTCCTCTATGAAAAAAATGCGGACAAGCGGGAATACCCTGCCAGCATGACGAAGATGATGACCTGCATCCTCGCTCTGGAAAAGGGAAATCCTCTCAAAACCATCGCTGTCAGCGCCAATGCCGCCAACGTCGAGTCCACCGAGCTTTGCGGCGGCGAATGGATCCGTCTCGGAGACCTCACCTATCAGATGATGCTGATCTCTGATAACGGGGCAGCCACCGCCATCGCAGAAGCCATCGGCGGAAATGTGAATCATTTCGCTTCCATGATGAATGAAAAAGCCCGCGCCATCGGAGCAGTTGGTACCCACTTCGTCAATGCAAACGGCATGCCGGATGAAGACCACTACTCGACAGCCCGCGACATGGCGAAGATCGCGCAGTACGGCCTTCGAAACAAAGAGTTCCGGCAGATCGTTTCTACCCGAAGCAAGCAGGTCCACTACGAACGCCCGAGCAAAAATCTCCCCTGCACGAATACCAATCATCTCCTCTTCACCTATGACGGTGCCATCGGCGTCAAGACAGGCTACACCCGCGCCGCGCAAGGCTGCCTTGCCGCAGCCGCCACAAGGAATGGCAGGACCCTCATCGCCGTCATCATGCACGCCGGCTGGGACAGCCGCTTCACGGAGGCCGCTGCGCTTTTGGATCACGGATTTGAAATGAAGAAGTGACTAGTGACTAGTGACTGGGGACTGGGGACTGGGGACTTGAATACGACTTTTGAGCATCGCTCTATTTATACTTCACGGCGCTTCCATAGTATTATGCGCCGCACCAACCCCGTTGAACCCATAGAACCCGTTGAACCTTCTGAACCCATCCCCGCCCCCCTTGCAGAAATTCTCCATATTCATTAGAATAAATGAAAGAAACATAAAACTTCCATTTACCATTCAAAGGAGAACTCTGATGAAAAAACTCATTCTCACAAGCCTGCTCACCCTCGCCCTCGCGGCTTCCGCATCGGCTGCCGTTCCCGCAGGCGGCGTGTACCTGGATAAGGACGGCACCCCGCTCACGGAAGCGCAGCAGGTCCCGCCGTCGCTTAGATCTCACAAAATGGCACCGCAGAACGCCGCTATTCAGGAAGCGATGGCAGCACTTCCACACAGCACGAGTACGCTCATCGCCCTCACCGTCACCGAAGACGGGACAGCGGCCAATGCTTCCGTGGCACAAAGCTCCGGTTCCATCATTCTGGACCAATACGCCATAGATTCCGTGAACCTCTGGCAGTTCCACCCGGCGAAACGCGGTGACAGATCTGTCTCCACGAGCGTGACCATTCCGCTCCGCTTCATCTCCACCATGATCTCCGTCCCCGCCGCCCCCACCAGCCAGGTCCTGAAAGACATGCCGGAAGAAGTCCGCGAGGCCGCTGAAAGAAACGCTCACCCCGTCCTCACCGTGAAGGTGTACGTGAACAGCGATGGGAAGATGGACGGCGCTCCTGAAGTCATGAAGGATGAGAAGCTGTCCGGTGCTGATTTCAAAGCTCTTTCGAAATACGTGACCGCTTCCGTAAAGACCTGGACCTTCACCGCTGCGAAGAACCCTGACGGCGAAGCCATCGGCTCTGAAGTCCTGATCCCCGTGCAGTTGTAAATGATGGATGATTGGCAAGTAAAAAACGCAGCCATATCAAGCTGCGTTTTTTGTTTGCCATTTTCCTAGTCACCAGCCACTAGTTCAACGTCACATACTTTCCGTCTTCGACCTTGAGGAGGACGAGGTCGACATCCGGATCCCCGGAATTATTGAAGGTCATCGGACCGACAGCGGACTCGAAATTCTTCACATTCGCGAGGGCCTCTCTGACCTTCTTCGAATCCGTCGTGGTGCCTGCGTCTTCCATCGCTTTCGCTGCGAGCTTCACAGAGACATACGCACATGCTGCGAAGTTGTCCGGATCGTGATTGTACTTCGCCTTGAAGTTCTTCACGAAGTCCTGGGTCGCCTGGCTGTTGCGGTCAGCCGACCACATAGAGGAGACATACACATTGTCAGCGGCCGCTCCTGCGATCTTGAGGAGCTCGGGTGAAACGAAGCCGTTATCCCCGAGGACAGGCTGATTCATTCCCATTTCTCTCATCTTCTTCAGGATGAGTCCGCCTTCCTGATAGTAACCAGCAACGACGACCGCATCCGGATTCACATTGTGGATCTTCGTCAGCTGTGCGGAGAAGTCCGTATCCTTATCCGCGAAGGTTTCCGTCGCGACGATGTTCACGCCCTCCGCTTCGAGCGCCTTCACAAAGGTCTTGTAGGCAGATACCTGATGCTCGTTGTTGTTCGAGTAGAGGACAGCCACATTCTTATAGCCGAGGAGCTTGTGCGTTTTCTGCACGGTCTGCGGGATATTCTTCGACTCCGGCACGCAGTTTCTGAACATGTAGTCGCCGATCTCGATGAGGCCTTCTGCGGTGGTCGCTGCGCCGAGGAGCGGGATCTGTGCCTTCTGGAAGAGCGGGCCGACCGCTTTGTATTCACCGGAGATCAAGGGGCCGACGACCAGCACCTTCTTGGCAGCGATCATCTTCTGCGCCGCGCTCACGCACTGCTGCACATTGCCCTTCGTATCCGCCATTTCGACATCGAAGTGAATCTTGCCTTCCTTATTCACTTCCTCGACCGCCAGGTCAAAGCCTTCCTTCTCCGCAAGACCATACGAAGCGACACCGCCCGACACGCCATTCAGGAAGCCCACCTTTGCGACCTTCGCGCCTGCTGCCGGCTTTGAAGCGCTTTCCTTATTGCCATTGCCGCCGCATCCTGCCATGCCTGCCATCGTAGCTGCCAGCATCAGTCCAAGTCCTGCTCTTTTCATCATTTTTTTCATTTCCATTTTTAGTTCTCCTTTAGTTGTCAATAGCAAATCGTTCTTGATCGTGTTGCTTGGGAAATCCAAAGTGAAAGGCTTGAGGTTTGCGATACGAGCAAATTGGCAAGACTCGCGGCGCTTTTTACCATTCCTCATTCCTGATAAAAAAAGCCTCCGATGAGAATACTCTCATCGGAGGCGCTTTGGCGCGGTACCACTCCGGCTTATCACTCACCATCCGCAGATGATCCAAGAAAAAAGTCCCTGCCCCGAAAGGGCAAGGACGCTTTTGCGTGGTACCACCTTGCATTTATACTCTGCCAAGGGGCGTACCGGAAATCAAAAAGCCCCTGTCCACTCTGGGACAGGGGCGAGATCGCGGTACCACCCTGCATTATACTTTAATGGCTATTCCGTAACGGGGACATCCGTCCTAGCCTACTACCTTCGGCTGGGAAGCTCACGAGTGATAGATCACGGATACGTCGCACCGGTTTTCACCATCCACCGGCTCTCTGAGGCTCCGAATTTCCGATTTCCTCTCGTTCACAGCATGTGCTTGTTTTAACTTGACTGCAAGTATAACGGATACACGCAGGTTTGTCAAATGGAAATTTTTTGAACGAATGAGGATTGCGTATTGCGATTTGTCAATCTCTGGACTTAGTGAGAAGTGGCGGAAGGGGCGCACCATTCATATAGCACCCCAATCCCCCTCATTACATAAAACAGCCTGTTCATCATTCCTATAAAACTCAACGGCGCTTCCTAATTTTATGCGCCGTACCTTCACTCCTCACTCCTAACTAGAGCGTAGAACTTTCATTCACAATCAAGGGACGGTACGCCCCACAGCCCCCTTCGACTCTTTCATCGTTTAGTACCTTGCATTACAAAGTACCTTGTGATATAGTATTAGCAGATGAGAACCAAGGTCGCCTATGCGATCAGCATTTCCCTAAAGAAAGGAGCGATCATGAACGTCCAACTCAAGAAGGGAGTGATGGAGATCGTCGTGCTCTCCATGCTCCGCCGGAAAGACTTCTACGGTTACGAGCTGGTGACAGAGATTTCCAAATACATTGAAATGTCCGAAGGCACCATTTACCCGCTCCTCAACCGTTTCAAGAAGGATGGGCTCGTCGATACCTATCTCGCCGAGTCACACAATGGTCCGCCCAGAAAGTATTACCGCATCACGGACAGCGGGCGCACGGAATTCAAAGAGTCTGTCAAAGAATGGCAGGAATTTAACAAAGCAGTACAGAAGCTCATGCAAGAAGGAGGCGAGCCTCAATGAATAAAACAGAATTTTTAGACCTTCTCCGCTACTATTTCAGAAATGCAAAGAAGAGCGAGGTGGAAGAGATCCTCGCTGATTACGAAGCCCACTTTGAAGAAGGAAAGAAGCGCGGGCTCACCGAAGAGGCCATCGCAAAGGAGCTCGGAAGTCCTAAGGACATCTATGAGTCCTACGCTTCTGAGGGCGTCGTCGATGAGAAATCCAAAAGCGTGCGCTTCACTGATGACGCGAAGGAAGCCGCGCAGGAAGCCGCGGCCACGGCGGCCCGCAAAGCGGGAAAAGCCTGGGACGAGGTCAGTCCGAAGCTGCCTGCGGCTGCCGAAAAGGCGGCGCTTCTCACCTCACGCCTGCTCTACGGCACCAGCATTCTCCTCGCTATCATTCTTATCTGCGCGACCCTGCTAGTCCTCGCTCTCATCTCCATCGAGTTTGCTCCGCTGCCCGGCGTCATGCCTCTGCCCGGCCTTCACCTCATGACGAAGCTCTCCATCGGCGTCGCAGGAGTCTCCTCCGCACTCGCCGTCTTCCTCATCGGCCGCGAAGGCAGCAGGGCCCTGCAGGGCTCCTTTTCCAAGGAAGAGAAGGGCGGTGAAGAAAAATGAAAAAGATCGTCGTCTGCATCGCACTCGCGATCATCTCCATGATGAGCGCCGCTGCCTCCTTCCTCGTCAATGACGCCCCGGCGTACAGAAACTGGGCACAGGTGAACCGCCCAAAGATCATGGAGACCTTTGGCCGGGATAAAAAAGAAAAGCCGGGCAAAATGCCCCCGCCTGCTGCCCGTCCCAGAAAAGAAGAGCAGCGCGCGCCCATGATGAATCCGTCCCATCCAAAAATGGAAGACAAATACCATCACCAGAGTGCGCACGACAAAGCAGGCCCGCCGGCAGCTCCGCAGGAAGAGGGAAATCAGTGACTGGGAACTGGTAGCTAGGGATGAGTGGCTAGGGATTAGGTTTGCGATACGAGAAAACCGCCACGGAAACACTGATTTCAAACCTCCGCGGCGCTTCCATATTTTGATGCGCCGCACCACCACTCCTCACTCCTAATTCCTCATTCGAGCAAAGCTTTCATACGGAATCAAAGGGCGCCCCGCCCCATGGGCTAACCCTGAACCCTGAACCTTGAACCCTTCCCCCCTTCCCTTTCCCCGCGTTTTTATATATACTGAGTACAACAGATTTTTTATGCGACCCTCGCCGCCATAAAAGAAAGGATGAATCATCATGAAAAAGCTGAATGTACTCCTCACCACTTCCCTCTTAGGTCTTGCCCTCGCGGGCACTGCCCTCCTCGCTGACACGGCAAGCGCCAAGGATCCGGCGCCGCAGAATGCCGAGCAGACGGAGGCTAAGAAGCCCGCACAGCGCGAGCTGAAAGACTGGGAGAAGAAGTATTACGAACTTCATCCTGACCAGCTGAAGCAGGATCAGGAAAAAGCCCATCCCGAAAAGAGACGTCATACCGATGAGGATGACGTAGAGTGGCATCGGCTCTGAGACGATGTCAAGAAAACACTGCCTTCGTCGGCCAGTCCGATGGAAGCAGTGCTTCTCGGAGTCGTTGCTCCTCATCCCCAATGAAAGGAGCCTGTCATGACTACGATAAAAAAACGTTTCCTGATCGCCGCTTGTGCGCTTGCCTTCTTATCCGCCGGTGCCTTTGCCCTGAATACGGCCTCGGCCGCAGACATGGAAGAAAGGGGCCGTGACTACCACATCGCTCTCCATGAAGCCCGCCATCCGGGCGATCCCCTTCCGCCGCCGGAATACCGCCACCATAAGAAGCATAGGAGAGCCCATGCGCACCATGTCAAGGCGGAGCGGAGATACCACCACAAGCCCCCGATCTGCGTCACTCGATGACGCCTATCTTTCAACCCCCCCTGAAAAGAAGCCCAAGAAAAAGGAGCTGTGAAGAAATGAATCCTCATTTCTTCAC
>ULPY01023827.1_pt1 | contig 25460 bp, 27 predicted proteins | sample 1953951 | NCBI WGS metagenome assembly ULPY01 (sample SAMEA4835641, study PRJEB28245) | human gut metagenome | biome: gut microbiome; material: fecal sample | place: Denmark | collected 2008
CGTCCTCCCGCAGGTCGGTGTTGTAGCGCCCTGCCCGGTAGCTTTCCTGCACACCCAGCAGGTAATTCCATCCGTCCCCGCCTTCATAGGCGCGGGCCAGTGCCGTCTGGGCATCGGCGGTCATGTCCGCATTGATAAGGCCCTCATAGACGTCGGCGGTATCCTGGTCTGCAAAGCGCACATCGGCAGGGTCAACAGATTCGCCGGAGGACAGCCGTATCCTGCCGCCCTTGTCCACGCCGTCCACGGCGGCCGCCTGTCCCTTGTAGGATGTGCCGCCATCCTCAGATGCCTGATATGTACCCTTGACACCAGCGCGCTCTCTGGCCGCTGCCATCGCCTGCTCATAGCGCCGCTGGCGCTCCTGCATCCGCGCGTCATAGACACGGGACATGGCGTGCTGTACGCCGATCTGACCACCGGACAGGATGCCGCCCACCACGGCGCCGCCGGCAAACTCCTCCGCTGCGGCGGCGGGGTCTATCACCGCACCGTTTCCCACGCCCACCAGCGGATTGTCCTTTCCGTACATGGTGTTCTGCATGGCCCGCTCAATGACGCCCTGCACCACTTCTTCTTTTCCTTCGTCCAGCATGGAGTCCACCCACGCTTTCCACGCGGAGGTACCGCCTGCCAATTCATTGGGCAGCGTCTGAATACCGCCGCCCACCTCCACGGCGGCATTCAGCAATCCATTTCCCACGGCGTAAAGAGACGCACGCAGATCGTCCGCGCCATCCGCCTTGGCCTGTTCGTAGCCCGGGCCTGCCACCTGTGCGAAAGAAAGCCGGAAGTTAGGGTCTTTGGCCATGGTCTGCATGGCGCGGGAGATAGTGCCCGTCAGTCCCTGCGATGCCGCCGCCCGTGCGGCCAGCTGCTCCGCCGTGGCAACAGTGCTGGCGCCGCCAGTGAGTAGTGCTGCGCCAGCCTGCGGAAGCGCGGCCACGGTAGCCGCCGCCAGATCCTCCAGCGTCTGCGCCGCCTTGCCGCCCTTTGCGGTGTTTTCGGCATGACGCTGGCGAACACCCTCAGCCTCCTCATCAATGGACTTGTTCCAGCGGTTGAAAAGCCACTTACTGGTATCCGGATTCCAGTACCCATTGGTACCCTCTCTGGCAAAGTCGCCCAGCAGGTTTTCCAGCCATGCGCCGGCGGAGCTGCCGGCCTTGGCGATTTGCGTCAGGCCCACTCCTGCACCGGTCATCAAACCCTCACCCACATCGTACCCCTCGCCGAAAATACGCTTGTCCGCGCCGTAATTCCCGGCGCCGAAGGCAGCGATGTCCGCCACGCGCCCGCGAGAGGTGCGTCCCTCCCGCGCCGTTTTTCCTTCCTGACTGCGGCGCTGCTCCTCCTGTGCCATCTCTCTGGCCAGTTCTTCAGCGCGGCTGACCTCGCCCATACGGCGGGCACGGGACATGATGCGTTCTCTGGCCGTCGTTTCGATATGATCGTCACTGCGGCTGTCCTCCGTGGCACCGCCCATAGCTTTGGCACGGGCCAGAATACGTTCCTTGGCGGTGCTGCCTGTGGGTCTCGGCATGGTGTTTCCCTCCTTATCTGCTCATCATGATGGGATTGTTGTAATTCTTCTTGGCCGTCTTGGCATAGATAGGCTTACCGCGCTTGTCCACACCAATCAGCTTGATATGCCCCCGCTTTTCCAGCGCCTCGGCATCATCGTAGCTGATCTCGCCGTATCCGGGTACGCTGATCAGATTGCCGCTGGTACCGTGACGGTCTGCATACTTTGAGCTGTCATCCTTCTCTTCTCTGCTGCCGCCACCGCCTCCGCCACCGCTTCCACCGCCGCCTCTGCTGGCGGCAGCCTTAGCCTGCTGCCATGCCATGTTTTCGTCAAACTGGCGTTTATTCTCATCGAATTCAGCCTGCCAGCGGCGGTTTGATTCCTCCTGTTCCTGCATCCACTGGTCATCGGAAATGCGGTCGCGGTAGTCCTTATAGGAGAAATCGCGCCCATCGCTCCAAACGCCATAGTCATAGCTGCGCTCGTTGTCGTAGCGGTCGGCCAGATAGTTGCGCTCATTCATCCAGTCAGATACTGTATCGCGGTACTGCCCGTACTCTGTGTCATAGAGATCTTTAGCCATGGCGTACTGATCTTTCAGTTCGTCGCCCTCCATTTGGTAGCGGCTCATGGCAAGCTGGTACAGCTCCGGCACCACATCTCCCAGCTTCTGCAGGTAGGCGTTATACTGCTGCTGGCCAACCGCCTGCCCATAGGTGGAGCCATAGCCGCCAGTCAGCGCCGCCGCCTGCCCCATGGTGTCCTGCATTGCCTGCTTCCCCTGCTGCACATATTTGTCCTTGTACTGCTGGTAAAGCGCATCACCGTTTACATCGTAGCTGAACTTCTCACGGTTCAGGAGCTTGGACAGCGCATCATCCCGCTGCTGCCCGTACTGCCCGCCTGTCCACTGCGAGGGCTTCCCCTCGTTATGTCTGGCCATCTCTTCGGCAAGCCGCCGCAGTCGCTCACTCTCCTGATACTGGGTGTAGGAAAATGCCATATTCTCGGCCTCCTTTCAAAAATCACTTTGTTCTCTTCCACATATACACCACCAGATAAGGCGGCATATTGTCGTGTGCCTGCCCCTGACCGGCGGAGCTGATGGTGTGGGCGTGTTCTCCTGCGTCGTTGGTATACAGCGTATAGTAGCTGTCAGAAGCGCCCTTTCCCTCCGCCGTCTGACCGCTGCCTCCGCTGCGGTTTCCGGGGAAACCATGGCTGTGTTCTCCGTCATAGGCGGTAGTGCCGCCGTGGTTGTGCGACGGCATCTGTGCTTCTGTCAACGTTACACTGGCCGTACCGCCCGTCTTGCCGCCAGCGTAGGTACGGCCCGCCCCCAGCAAAAAGCGATCTTTCAGCTGCACCCATGTTCCGCCGAACAGTTTATTTGGATTCGTATTGTTCACGGAGATATAAATGCTGCCAACAGGGTAGATATCCAACGCCGTCAGATGGTTTCCCGCTTGTTCCTTGATGTAGGTCCCAAGCGGCTTGACAGTGTTCCCATTCGTGATATTGACCCCTCCCGTGATGGTCACGCCACTGTTGAACTCTGCCGGGAACTGACATTCAAGCACATCTCGCTCCGCCAGCTTTCCGAAGGCGGCACCCTTTCCGCCCTCACGCAAGCTGAAGGTCACGGATCGTGTAGGGACCAGCTTCTCGAATGTGGTGGTCTTACCCAGAGAGTCCTTTGCCGTCAGGCGCACCACATAGCTGACGGCGTTGCTGACCACGGTATTTCCTGTGACCATGACCGCCGTGCCGCTGCTCATGGCCTTTTCCGCCGAATAGGACGATGCACTGAACGCACGGTAGGCCGCCGTCAGTGTTACCTTGTTCTTTCCGCCCAGCGCCGTGCATCTGGCGGTAGCCTTAGCGGCAATATGCTCCCCTGCATCCGCCGGCAGCATTTCCCCATCACACCGGTAGATACTGGCCCCCGTGATAGTGGGCGGTGCATAGTCGTTCAATGACAGCAGGATGGTTTCCGATGTACTGTTGCCCCGCGAATCCACCACCGTGCAGATCAGCGACGCACTCAACTCCGAAATGATTTTTGTCCGCGCCACACCGCTGCTGGCCGTCACCGTGGTTCCCGCATATGTAACGGTGAACTTCTGGATAGTCGCACCGTAATTGCCTGTCACCTTGGCGCTATTGAAGGTCACCTTTACCTTGGAAAAACCTTTTATGGCCGCCGCAATACTCGCCGCCGCTGTTCCTCTGTTGTCGTAGGTAGCCGTGGCCCACCCCTTCTGTACCGTGGGTGTATACCCATCCGGCGGATACAGTGTCAGGGTCACCGTTTTCGTGCCTATCGTGGAGCTGCCGTACTTCGTCACCACCGTAATGGTGCAGTTGGTACCTGCTGACGTCACCTTGTCAATGAGGCTGGTGGGGATGCTCCATGTGGTACTCGCCCCCACATTGGACGCGATAGTTCCCTTGGCGCTTCCCACGGTGTAGGAGATGGTGTGCTTGTAGGAACTGCTCTGCCGGTTGGTGTAGACAATAACGCTGCCGCCCAGTTTGGCTGTGTATACGCTCAGTGTAGGCACAGATGCCGGCTCCGTGGCAGGGTCATCGTAAGTGCCAATATACGCGGTATACCCTACACTCAGGCCGGCGCGGCCGCTGTTGGAGCTGATGGACACGCTGATGGATACACTGCTGGAATAAGAACTGCCGGAGATATACCAGCTGGCGCTGTACGCGCCGTCGCTCCACTGGTTTGGCAGATTGTCCTTGATGGTCTTTGTCTCACCGTCCACTGTGGCGGTGATGTTATAGCCGAAATACGACCCGCCGCCCAGCGGCCCCAGCGATATGGTGAGATAGCCGGAATACCGGCTGCCGCTGTCCTTTGTGATGCTGTCAGAGATGGTCAGCGGGATGGTGGGCGCACTGCCCCATGAATATGATGTCGACATCAGCTGTTTTCCCCCGTCCATCGAATGGAATAGCCGCCGGATGCATCTACCGTCCAGCTGCCCATGGTGATGCTGCCCGTGTGGATGTTCGTCACCGTCAGTGCATCGTTGGCAAAATATGCCACTTCCCGCCCGCTCACATAGAACGACAGCTTATCCGCCGTCCAGATAGACATATTCTGTGTGGTGTCGATGGTTTCGTACTCCACACCGCCTACTGTCTCTTTGGCTCCGGTCACTTTGATATCCTGCCCGATGGCAATGCCGATGACCGGTGTCAGCCCCTCGTATCCCACCACACCCTGTCGGATATATCCGTTGGTAGTGGTGATGTAGTTGTCCATGATCTCGCTGTACGTTCTGAAGCTCTGCTCCAGTCCCTGCGCCGTTGCGGTGATCTCGTTGCTCATGGTTTCGCGGAACGTGCCGAACTCCGACTGCGCCACATACTCGCTCTCCAGCCTCGTCTGAAGTGCATCCACGCTTTTCTGTATCACACTGGCGGTCTTTATGATGAGCGTCTTCAGTTCTTCCTGCACTTGGTTCAGTTCCGTCTTTTCTCCGACGGTGCGAACTTTTCCGCTGGATGCGGCGGGCGCATAGACAGCCTGTACCCCACCGGGCAGGCTGTCGGCGCTTGAATTGAGTTGTTCCACCAGCCGGAACAGATACCGCCGCACGTCCTCCAGCTGCCGCGATGACGTGCCCTGCAATACAGGCGGTGTCGGATACATCACAGATCACTCCCCACTTCCAGAATTTTGGTGAAAGAGAAGATGCGCACCATGCCCTTGCCTGACAGCCGCAGGCGGAAGTGGTCACACCGCCGGGGTATCACCGGAATGGTCAGTGTCTGGATACCGCTGACTGTTCCGCCGCCGCGCAGCGCCTCCCACGGGTGATCGTCATACTTCACCTCCAGCCTGAGCGATGGCCTGTCCTCTGCGCTCAGTTGGATATTGCAGCGGCCCAGATACTTTCTATCGGGGTAGTTATAGCCGATGATGCCCGTCTCGGCCATCCACTCCACACGATCCTCTTTCGTTCCCTGCGTCCCTTCAATGCACATCAGACGCCCGTTGTCCGCGTCAATGTAGAAAAGGTCATCATCCATCGCGGCAAACTGCATCACATGGGTGTTATCCTCCCGATGCCACAGGCCCCGCTCCGTGTTGTAGACGAACAGATGCCATTTACCGTCCGCTGCCTGCATACTGAGGTAATACCTCCCGCCAAAGCCGCCGGCAACAGCACGGCCATACCGTTCCGCTCCGAACACCGTCCCCACGGAACCAGGAAACGAACCGTCATAAGCACACACGCCCGTGCGCCCTTTGTAATACAGCACTTCATTGACTACACACAGACTTCTGCCGCTTCCCTGCTGCACCCCGCGCCCCACTGTCTCCGTGACCTGATGGGCGCCGCTGGAGGATACGGAGATGCGATGGATCACATTCTCTTTGAAAAACGTGGGATAGCCCAGATAGTTGATGCACCCCGTCCATACGCCGTCAGACCCGACGGAACCTCGCCACGCATCGGTGGAAATGCCCAGAAACACGTTCCAGTTTCTGAAATCCCCCAGCTTGCAGCAGTACAGCTCGTTGACCACCTCACCGTCCACCATGCCGTACTTGCAGCCCCAGATCCGGTTCTGCGCCTGACAGACAAAATCCATATCCGGCACGGTGCGGCGCACGGAAACACTGCCCACCGTCTGCTCGTAGGTAATATCCACCAGTCCAACCACCACGATGTAGTCATCGCCCTTTGCGAAGATGACCTTTGTCCCGTTGAGTTCCTCGAACTGCTCTTTGACCACGGTGCTGTCTCCCGCGTAGGCCACACCGGAGATGCTGACACCGTCCCCCTCCTCGAACGCTGCACCGATGCCCACCGCAGATATCTTTGTATACACGGTAGCCACCGCAGACCAATAGCCGGTGGCTTCACTGTACACCTGCAGGCTGTGCGGCTCCTGCGTGGTGTCCAGCCAGTAGTCGCCGCCTGCCGGGGTCTCCGGCTTCGCGGAATGCACCGTTCCCAGTGCAGAGCCGTCTGCCATGCACAGTGAGTACACCACGCTGCCAGTGCTCCCGAACGCCGCTTCCATGCTGCCGTAGTCCGTCAGATCCTTGGTGTTCAGGTACTTCTTATCCGGCCAGATCAGCAGGTACGCTCCCATGCTTACCATCTGCTTCTCCCCGTCGGCCAGCGTCAGACCTGTGACCTCCGCACCGTTGAAATAGAGCTTTCCCTTGTCCGCGATGGCCAGCGCATCCTTGGCGATCAGTCCCTGCGGCTCCTCCAACTGCTGTACCGTGCCGCGTGGGCGGCGGGTGGACAGCATGGGATAGTCGGCAGAGGACATATTCGTCATGTCATAAAATGCGCCCTCCGCGATCTTCAGGTTATGGTCATAGCCGCCGAACACGGATACCATGTCCCTGCTTGCGGAGGGCAATTTCAAAGTCGGATATTTCATGCTGTTCCCCTTACCAGAATTTCAGCTTCTCCCCCACCGGCCTGTGCGTCCTGTTATACCAACCGGTGAACCGGTCGTACTCCGCCTGAAAGGTCGTGATGGAGTTGTTGTACTTGGCGATCTCGTTGTGGGCCAGATCCGCCTGTGCTGTCAGCCACAGGTCATAGATCCGCGCGTAGGGCGGCGGGGCCGTCAGAACCGTATCGCTGCCATACAGCAGCATATCGGGATCGTCCACCTTTTCCCCGTGTGGGATCAGCACCTCCCGCATAATAGTGGTCTCCAACTGCCGCAGCCACTCGTTGGCCTGCTCATAGCTGATGCCGCCTTCTCGCTTCATGAATGCGGTAATCACATCTGTGACCCACAAATGCTGCCCCAGCATATCGGTATACCTCCCTTCTCAAAAGCGGGGGAGGCGATCAGACCTCCCCCGCTTTCGTCCCGAATCACTCGCTGCGCACGGAATCCTCGTACTCCATGGCCTCCATGGCCATCTCCTCCGCGTGCTCCAGCACCTCTGCCACACTCGCAGGGACTTCCACAGGCACGCCGCATTTGATGAGGTACTTGTCGCCGTTGACGCGCACCATGACCTCCTTGGGGCCGTCCTTGGTGCGGGGCAGCTTGATGGTCACCTTCTCCTCCACGGGAATCTCCGGCGCCACCTTCTTCCGGCTGTTCTTCTTGGGAGCCTCCGGCGTGGTGTTGTTCTCCGGGGCGGGGGCCGTCATGCCACCGTCAGAGACGTCCGCGGCCATGGTCATGTTGTTCTCGTTATTGTCCATCGTTGTTCTCCTTTCCTCAGTTGGCACGGGCGCGGGCGGAATACGCACTGCCGCACTCCACGCGCATCATGTAGAAGTCCACCAGGATCTCAGCGGTCTTGATAGCCTTCCAGCCCACGGTGGAACGCTGGTTCAGGGGGTCGGCAGTACCGGCACTGCCCTTGGGCTTGATGATGGTCTCCGCGCCGCCGCCTTCGATCTCGGTGACGCCGTAGGCGTTCTTGCCGAAGATCAGGTTGCCAAACACGGCACCGCCGCCGGCACCACCCTCGCCGGGATAAATGACGGCATTGTCCTCCGCCGTGATAGCGGTATCCAGTGTCAGTGCGGAAGTGGTGTTGCTGACCACCTTCACGCGCTTATCGCCGATGAGCACATACCGACCGGCCAGCGCATTGGCAGCCACCGTACCGCCATCGAAATTGATGGTCTTGCCGGCGCTGGATACCGCACCGTTTACCGTCAGCGTGCGGCTGTTGGATGCCAGATCCTCGCCGCAGTAGATCTTCGCCTCGGAAGTCTCCACGAAGCGGACACCATCCACCATGCCGACCTCGCCGTTGTACAGCTGGCGGGTGTCCGCATACTCATGGGGCTTACGCCACTCAGGGTCGCGCTTCAGGTCATAGGCCGAATAGGGATGAATGATCATCACATAACAGCCGTCATCGAACGTGGGCACGTTCATGGCCTTCAGCTCCGTGCGGGCCTGCTGCACCAGCTTCACAGTCAGCACGGCAGACTTATCCAGCTTGGAGCGGCTGGACACCTCCGTCTCCGCACCGGCGGAGCTGCGCAGCGGCGCATACATGACCTGCAGGCCCTGATGGAGCTTATTACGGGTCACGGTGTCCAGCGTCAGGCCCATCTGCTTGCCGATGACGTCCACGGCCTCCAGCGCCACGGGGTCGATGGCCGTCAGATCCAGCTTATCGGAGATGGTCACATAGTCGCCGTACTGGCTGACGGTGGCCGTCTTGGCGGTGGCACTCAGCTTCTTGCCGTTGGGGGTCACGCCTTCGGTCAGCGGGGTCAGCGCCTTGGGCAGGTCGCCGAACTGACGGAACTCCACAGACTGGCCGCCATTCTTGGGGATGGGGCGCTTCTGGGCGAACTGGTCATGTACCAGCTGGGGCCCCGCCGTGCGGATGAGTTCCTTATCGTAAAACGTCTTGTTCTCCACCGACATACCGGTGTCGGTGGTCACGTTGGTGTTGGGATCGGCGAACATCTGCAGCATCATCATTGCCGCCATCGCCTGATAGAGCTTACTCATATTGGTTTTCATACCTCTCCTTCCTTTCGGGTCAGAGCGTGATGCGCTCTCCCCGAAGCACACGTTTGCGGATGTCGTCCATCTGCTCGTTTGTCATGTTGGCCACGTCGATCTTTCCCACAGATGCCGCAGAACCCTTGCTGCCGTTCTCGGCAGGTCTGGCAGCGTTGGCCCGCACAGCGGCCGTGACCTTCTCCGCCGCCTGCTGTGCGGCTACCTGCATGGCCGCCGGGATGATCTCGTCCTTGTGGATGACCTCATAGGCCGTCTGTACATTCACGCGGTTGCGCAGCAGCCGGCAGAAATCCTCGTTCTGCAGTTCCGCCTCCAGATCAAAGGCCGGATACAGCAGCTTGCACTGCTCTCCCTGCTTCTGCCACTCGCCGTAGATGCGCCGCGTTTCCTGCTCGGCCCTGTAGTCATCCATCTGGCGGCGGAGGTTGGTGGCCTCCCGCTCCAGCCGCCATGTCTCCCGCAGCGTGTCAGGGGAAATGCCTTTCTTTTCCGCCTCACGGATCAGATAGGATTCATCCGCATCCACGGCACGCGACAGTGCCGCCACATCGCTGGGGTCTACGCCGTACCGCTGGCCCAATACCGTCAGCATGGGCATCATGGCCTGCAGACGCTCCACCTGCTCTCTGGTGCCCCGCAGCCTGCGCTGCACAGTCTCCTTCACCCGGGCATCGTACAGATCCTTGTACTCGCCCTTGATGAGCGCCTCAAACGCAGCGCCGCGATCCGGCTTTTCCTGCTGCTGTTCCTGCACCTCGGCGGCAGGTGCTGCACCCTCCGCCGCAGCGGGAGCGCCCTCGCCCGACTTGGGAGCGGCGCCCTCCCCTTCGCCCTCAGCAAAAAGCTGAAGATCCATACAGCCGTCAAAAAACTTCTTCATTCTGCTCTCCTCCTGCCCTTTGGCGGGCGACTCCGTTTGTATTGGCAGGGCGGTCTGCCGCCCCTGTCAAACTGATGTGTGCCGGATATTTCTCCGCCAGCACGGCGAATCCCGCCCTGACTGTTTCCAGCGCTTCCAACACCTGCGGCGCAGCCTCACAGACAAGCCGCATACTGCCCTCCTGCATATCCAGCGTCCGCACCTGTCCCAGTGCGCTGGCACGGGCGGCAGCGGTCATGCTGAGCATGGATGCCGCCGCGCAGACGATATCCTGTCCCCTTGGCGCATATCCGGCGTGGCCGCACACGGTCAGACTCGCCGTTTCTCCTCTGCGCTCGAATCTCACCCTGACCATGCCGTCCCTCCTTACGCGGGTGCTGTGGCGTCTGCAACACGCTGCCGCGCTTTTTTCGTGGTAGCGCTCTCACCCAGTTTCCGTTCATCCCCACCGGCCACACTGTTCCCCTGCACGGCCGCCGCAGCATCTGCATTACCTGCCGGCGGTGTCTGCGCCGGCACCGCTCCGCCGCCCAGTGCTGCCAGCATTTCGGTGTCGCCGGTCACGGCGGCCAGCTTCTGCATCAGCATGACCATCTGCTGCTGCATCTGCTGCATCTGCTGGTACATGGTGCCGTTCTGGGCAATGCGCTGCATGATGGCCTGCTTGCGGTCAAAATCCATCATCTCCAGGCACGCCAGCGACTGATCCGCCAGCTCCGGATTGAAAAAGCCGTTGTTGTAGAACTGGAGGGCCAGTTCGTTCTGGCTCATCTTGCTGTACGGGGACTGCTTCTGTGCCGTGATCTCCACATCGAACAGTGGCAGCCGCAGCCCCATGTCTGTCCCGAAGTCCATCCCCTGTACCTGCGGCTGAAGCTGCCTGTTGGTGTAGGTGATGAACTCCCGCACGCCGTCCTCGCCGGTGATGCGGAACTGCCGCGGCAGGCTGTAAAACTGGCGGATCAGCTCCACCACCAGCAGGATCACCTGCCGGTATGCACGGAACGCGCTTTTGTTGTGGTCACGGCTGAGTTTACTGCCCGCCTCCTGCATGGCCGCGATAGCCGATGCCGCCGTAACACCGCTGGTGGTGCCGCCGGTCGAGATGTCACGGTTGCCGGTGGTCTCCTTCAGCTCGTCGATCTTCTGGGTCAGCACATTCAGGTAGATACTGCTGAGGGGCTTTCCGGTAATGGGCACGATGCTGTCCTCGCCCAGATTGCCGGTGACGTGGACAAAGGCCCGTGTCTGATCCGCGAACTCCTCCTCGTTCACACCGCCGTCGGAGCGGATGAAAAAGCGCGGCTTGGTGTTGGCCAGCATATTCATCAGAACGGCCTGCCCGCCTCTGTCGATATACTCCTGCGGGCACTTTCCGATATCCACATAGCCGAAACCGCAGGGTGTCCCCTTCAGCCGGATCAGCGGGTCGAATACGAAAGGGTACTGCCCGTGGTCATACAGGCCCCGCTCCGCATACTGCGGGTCGTTCTCCGTGGCATACAGCACCGTGTCCCCTACGAATTTGCAGTAGTGCAGCACCGTGCGCCCGCCAACGAGGCGCTTGTAGTACCAGTCCACCACCACAGACTTGCCGCTGGTGTCCACCGCATCGTCATAGGCGTATTTTGCCGTGGCAAACGCCCCCGTGCCGCCCAGCTTTCCCGCCAACTGCGGGTGCTGCTCCAGCAGTACGTCGTTGTCCATCAACTCTGTGTGGAACAGGTCGCGGCTCTCTTGGATATCCTCTTTTCCCGGCTCCCAGAACAGGTTCAGCACATCCGTCTCCCGGATGTCGATATCGCCCAGCCCGTTGCAGGCAGTGCCGTCCCAGAACACGCCGTACACACCGGTGCCGCCGATGAGCTTGTTGTCCACATGGTCGGAGTAGGTCTTCTCGAATCCCGCCTGATCCAGAATCACCGGCACGATGGAAGACAGCCGCTGCGCCTCCTCCTCATCCCCCCGTTCCCGGGGCAAGATGTTGGGTGCCGGGAAATTGTCCATGGCATCGGCGTGCTTGTTCATGATGCAGTTCAGCAGCCAGCCGGACGCAGGCTCTACCTGCTCCCCCTGCTCCTCCCTGCGCATACACTCCCAGTGGCGGAGGCGGAACCACTTCTCCGCGTCCACCACGCGCTGTTCCAGATTTGCCTTGCCCTGCTTGTACCGGCGCAGTGTCTCCCATGCCCCACGGATCTGTTCCGTGCCAACAGCCGGCACCGCCGCATCCACGGCAGCTGCCTGCTCCTGTGCCGAACGTACAGTCTCTGTTTCACGCATCGTTGTCCTCCCTTATGATCTGCATTCTCGGCCTCCTGACCAGCGGTGCCAGATCCTCCTTCCGGAGTTCCAGTGCCACCCGGGCAGGATCGTCCAGAAACGGGTCGTGCTCCGCCGGCAGTCTCGGCTTGATGGGCCGTGCCATGCACATATACCGCACCTCATCTGCCACATGATCCTCCTGCGCGGTGTCCAGATCCTCCGGCACCGTCTGGCTGTACTGCAGCAGCGGCATGGTACGGATAAACGCCTTGCAGTTCTCGAACACATACAGCATGGCCATGCCGTTGGCATCAAACTGCATCCGGTAGTGTACCTGCATCCACCCGGGAATGCGGCTGTGGTCGCCCTTGGCAAACAGCACCTGATGCTTGGCCGCCGTTTCCGCCACGCTCTCGCCGGTGGACTTGTCCCAGATGGCCGGGTCTGCTACGCCCTGCACCGTCCGGCCCTGCAGCCACGGGTGCTCCGTCTCGATGCGGTGTATCTCCGCAAAGACCTTGTCCGGTGTCCACTTCACGCCCTCATTGGGTGTGCCGGTACAGCCGTACAGCTCTGCAATGCGGTACAGCACGCCGTCATAGTCCACCGCCCACCACCCGCAGGAAAAGGGCCGTGCATAGCCCCAGTCGAAGGAGCGGTATATCGTCCAGTCCCGTGGTATGCGGAACGGTTTGATCACATGGGTGTTCTGCCGGTCGATGTAGTGTGCCGGTTCATCCCGGAACTCCTCAAAGAACTGCCCCTCAAACACATCCCACCGGCCCTCCAGCCATGCCAGCCGCTGGGTATGGGGCAGCGCCTTCAGCTGCTGCACATAATCCGGCTGGCTGGCCATCAGCGCCTTGTTGTCCGTGACCAGACTCTGGATGAAGCTGTGCTCCTCCGGGATCTCCTCCGCCTCAAAGCGCCGGTCGATGAACAGCCGCTTGATGTACTGATGGCCCTGCCCGCCCGGATTGCAGGTGTAGTAGACACGCTTCGGAAAGCGATTGACACCCCGGACGCAGGCGGTGATGGTCTTCATCTGGTGCTCTGACAGCTGCGTCGCCTCGTCCAGAAAGATGACATCGTACTCCGCGCCCTGATACCGGTCGAGGTCTGCATCCTTGGCGCAGTATCCGAACTGTATCACGCTGCCGTTGGGAAAGCTGAACTGCTTCTCCGTCACGTTATAGCGGGCAATGCCGTTCAGCTCCACCCTCAGCTGCTGGATGTGGTTCTGCCGCAGTTCCTCATATGTGCGCCGCACGATAAGGATGCGGATGCCCGTATACCGCAGCGCCAGCAGCTGTGCCTTTACCCGCACAGCCCAACTCTTGCCGCCGCCTCTGGCGCCGCCGAAAGCCACATGCTTCGTCTTTGCCTTCAAAAACAGCGCCTGCTTGGGGTTGGGCTGCTGTATCCTGAGCTGCTTCATTCGCTGTATTCCTCCAGCGGCTCGTCCATGATCACCTGCACGGCCCTGCTGTCCGCATCCGTGTCATCGCCGATGAGATCCACTATGACCCGTGCCGCCCGTGCATCACCGGCGGCCGCCGCATCCACCATGCCCACGATCATGGCCATCTGGTTGTCGATGTCCTCCGGCTCCACATACCGCGCCGCGATCCTGTTCCACTTCCGTTTATCCGACACCGGCAGCGACAGGTACAGGTCGGCAGCCTCCTTCAGGCTCCGTTTTCGCCGCCGTGCAATGCCTGACGCAATGCCGCCGGCACGTCCGCACTCCCTTGCTTCTTCCTTGCTTCTCTCGCTGAACGGGATGAGGTTGTCTGCTCCCCCTGCCACACGCTCACCTCCGTTTACTCCGCGTCCTCCTCGGCGGCGTCCCTCATGTATTTATAGCCGGTCATCAGATAGGACATCTGATGCGCCAGCCTCTGATGTGCCCGTTTAAGTGTGCGACATACCGTGGATTTGTTTATGCCCAGATATGCCGCGATCTGCACCATGTTCATGGGCGTCCCGTCCGTCCCCATCATGTGCAGCCTCAGGAGTTCCCGCTGGCGAGGGGATAATTCCCTACGGATGTACAACGGGATCATCAGATCCAAAAGCCGCTTCAAGCCACGATTGCTCATCTCCATTGCACCGCGCGAATCGAGATAGGTGCGCAGCCATCTTTCGTAGATCATCCGCTCGGCCACGAACTCCACTGCGGTCATGCTCCCGGAGTTCGTGCCCATCGTCCTCTTTGCCATTATCCTTCCCTCCGTACCACAGTTGCATATACCGAAGTACCTTGCCCAGCTCCGTCCGCAGCTGCTCCAGATCACGCAGCCGCCGCTTCAGGCAGAAAAACTCATCCGCCGCCTCCGTCTCCTTCATGGCCGCACGCAGTTCCTTGATGCGTCCGGTCAGCAGCTCCCGCGAATCCTCATATTCAGCTATCAGTTCTCGCATTGTCGCCATATCCACACCTGAAAACAAAGAATGACCGGGCCGTCCAAATGGACGACCCGGCCCTCTCCCTCTGCCCACATCTGCGGCGCCGGCGGGACTCGAACCCGCGTTGCGTGTCTCTCGCCATCTGAGCTACAGCGCCGATATGGGCAGCGGCACCGCAAGGAGCTGTCAGTGCCGCCGCCCCTAAGGAGGTGTACATGGCGTAAGCCGTCCACATCCAGAGCATAGCACATTTATTGGGCCGTTTTGGCTCAATTTTTAAGCGACAGTCCGTTATTGCACCTGTAATATCTCGCTACATCGCGTATAAAGTCCTGTTGCCACCGTTTCGCCGTGGCATAACTGCACGGGATACACGCCGCCGCACCCTCCAGTGTATGGGTGCGGTCAAACAGCGTCATGCGCACCACCCGCATCCGCTCCCCGCCGTCCCGCCTGCTGCGGGTGGTCTGGATCGCGGCGGACACCGCTCGGTGTTCCTCCGCCGTCACCCGGGGATATTCCCGCAGAATGTTCCGGACGTACCCCCACCAGAGGTTCCGCGCCCTGCTCATACCCGGCCCTCCCGATACTCCATGACGCTCCGGCCCCGGCCGCCTTCCAGCCGGTCGACGGCCAGACAGATGGCCGCATATACCACCGCCGGCATCTCCCTGTTTTCCAGATAGTCCCGCAGCACCTTCGCCGCCTCCTGCTCATTCATCTTTCGTGCCCTCCTTCTTCTCCATCTTTTTCCTATACGCCTTCCGCGCCGCATCGCTTTTCGTCCGTTCACCGGGCAGGCGGTTGTACCGGCTGGCACAGCTTCCCGCGCACCGGCAGTCCGGCAGACGGCAGGTGAAGCAGTCGCTGCCGTAGGGGCAAATCTCATCCTTCACCGGTCTCACCACTCCCTCCCGAACATATCCAGATCGACAGCGATCTCGTCCTCCTCCGTATCATCGACAGCCACATAAACGTCCCCAGCTACCGGGGCGACCACCGAATTACAGTCGAGGAAATCGCCCGTCGTGCGCGTAAAGGCATCTTCGTCGATCTCCATAATTTTGAAATACCGTGCCATCTATTTCTCCTCCTTTTCCGCCACCGCCGCGGCAAACTGCGCCAGTCCCTCGCTCATCTTCTCGATCTGCGCATCCCGCCGCAGTACGGTATCCCGCAGGGCGGCGTTTGCCTGCAACAGCGCCTCGATGTGCCGCTGCTGGTTCTCAATCAGGTCAGCGGCGGCGGTATTTTTCTTTGTGCAGCAGTCGCTCAGTTCGTCGCTCGTGTTGTAAAACGCGCAGGTTGTTCTGCACTCATATTCGCACTCAAGGCTTGCACAGCACCGCAGTGCAAGCACGATCTCATCTTTGGACATACCTTCTCCTTTCAGTATTTGACCCCTATGTAGTCCAGCACCCGCGCATAACCAAGGCCGTCTTTCGTGGGCTTCCACAGCCCGTCCGTGTCAAATGCCCCGCCGCCGATGCAGAACGCATAGTGCTTCGGGTGTGTCAGTTTCATGCGTTCAAAACGGTTGACGCCTTTTTCAAGGTGCGCACCGAACGCGCAGAACATACAGCCCGTCCTCTGGCATCCTGTGCAGTGCAGCTTGCAGTCGATCAGCGTCGCGCCGTAGTCGTTCTCGCCGTCGCTGGCTACGATGTCGCCGTACACGCTGGCGTAGGGGAGTTGGCGGTCTACGATGAAGCGAAGCACGTCCTGCTCCGTCCAGAAACTCATGGGCTTAGATAAGGGACGCCTTCCTTCAAAGGCGTTGCAGCCGGTTTCGCGCCATTTTTGCATCCGCAGAAGACTTTCCTCCGCCATTGTTGCCGTCGTGGGCTTGACATCCGCTCGGTGCTCATAGCTCTTTGATGGGGACTTTTTCATAATCCCGCAGCACCTGTCGGAGATGAGAAACGGCGCCGTAAGTAAATACCCCCACTTTTCGCAGTTGTACATACTCTTTTCACCATTTGAACGCAAAACTTCCCCGCGTAGTAGCTTCATACTTCGGCTATCTGGTAAACGCCGCGCGGTTTCTATCCGGTGCGCTACGTCTTTACCGATGATGCTGTACCCGTACTTTTCAACCACCTGCCGGATGTTCATCTTCGGACGCAGACGGTGGAGGTTGACGGCCACGCGGAGAAACTCCCTCCGCAGCCACGCGGCGTACTCATTCACGAACTTCTGAATTTCAGGGTATTCCAGCCCTGTATTCACAAACACCAAATTCAGCTCCCACGGCGGCGTCCTGAAGCTCGCCAGATACCGCGCCGCCAGATACGCCAGCACCGTGCTGTCCTTTCCGCCGGAGAAGCTGACGTAGCACTGCCCGCCCCATGCGGTGTACCACTCGTCCAGTTTTTCGTAGGTGGTCAGTTCCTTTGCCGTCGAATCCAGCGCCATCAGTTTTCGTGCCGCCTCTTTTGTCAGCGGCTGGTTGACGTGTATCATGCGTCCCCCTCCTACACCGCCACGCAGTCCATCAGCTGCGCCATTGTGGTGATGGTCACGCCGCACCACTCCGGCAGGTTGGCACGCACCAGCGCGGACGCCACCGGCGGACACACCGCATTGCCGCACCGCGCCACCTGTGCGCTCTTTTTGTACTCGTTGCCTAAATAGTCACGGTCGATGATGTAATCCGGTGGGAATCCCATCGCATTGTACAGCTCGCGGGGCGACAGCATCCGCAGCCCAATGTCCGCGATGTAGTACAGCGCGCCGCCGATCTCCAACAGAAGTACCTCGTCCTCCGCCAGCGTGTAGCCGCAGAACTCATTCAGCAGGGCGCGTATCTCGGGCCAGTGGCCCAGATCGTCACCGCTGCGTATCTTCGCCAGATACGCCTTGCACACGGCGAATGTCCCTCCGCTGCACGCCCGCTCTTTCCCAGCACTGGCCGTCACTGTCTGCAAAGGCTCCGAAGGCGGCGTTCCCACATTGTCGCCCTTGAATTTCACCACATGGGCGGCACATACCGCATTGTGGTCAATGGCCGTCACCGTCGGCAAAGGCTCTCCCACCTTTTCGCCGACCACGCCGCCGTAATACTTGGCAATGTGAGCGGCGACCACCGCCTCGCGGTCGTGGCTGGTAACGGTGTGCAGGGGGTCTTGCACATCCAGCGGCCTGCCGCCGGTGTAATACTCCACCAGATTGGCGCAGGTCAGGCCGTATCGGTTGGAGGCGTCCACCGTGTGGATAGGCGTCCCCAGCCCGGATGCCCGAACGTGTTCCGTCTGTTCCGTGTGATACTGGATCAGCGCGGGCGCCACGATGCCGCCGGTATGCTTGGCGGTGATGGTCTTGTGAGCATCCGTCACAGGTGCAATATGCCCGCCGCCAGAGTGGTTGCACTCCGCAAGGAACGGCGTTACCAGCATCTGATTCCCTGCGGTCGTTACGGTATGTACCGGCGCTCCGACCGTCCCGCCCACGCTGTTGCTGGTGTTGGTCACCGTCACAGGTGCCAGCAGCGGCCTGCACAGATTCTCCTTGCCGGTGCCTACGATGGTCGGCACCGGCGCGTCAATGTCATGCACGCGGGGTGCCTGCCCCTTGCGCTCACCGTACCCCGTGGGTACGATAAACGGCTTGCCGCTCCTGATGGTGAACTTGTCCACACCTCGGATGACGCGCCGCATGGTGTTCTTCGCCAGCGGCCGCACCGCCTTCAAGCCATATCTTTCCATGATCTCCGCCTTGGACGCGAATACCGATGGGCAAGGCAGGCTCCAGTCGATGATCTCCGCCGCGCTGCGCCACTTGGGCAGTCCATCCGCGCCGGTCTTGCTGTGGGTGGGCTTCGGCCAGACAATAGGCTTCCCGTCACAGCGGGCGACCAGATAGAAGCGCTTACGAGAGGTAGGCGCACCGTAGTCCGCCGCGATCAGCTCCCGATACTCTACGGTGTATCCCAGCTCAGTGAGTTGGTCGATGAATTTCCGGAACGTGGTACCTGCCAATCGTTTGACCGGCTTGCCCTTCCGCACCGGCCCCCACGTCTGGAACTCCTCCACATTCTCCAAAATGATGACGCGGGGCCGTACCGTTGCCGCCCAGCGCAGCGTGATCCACGCAAGGCCGCGAATCTTCCGGTCGACCAGCGCAGCGCCTTTAGCTTTGCTGAAGTGCTTGCAGTCCGGCGAGAACCACGCCAGCCCCACAGGCCGACCCCGGCACACGGCCTTGGGGTCGATGTCCCACACGGACGCCTGAAAATGCTCCGTGTACGGGTGGTTGGTGCGGTGCATGAGGATGGCCGCCGGGTCGTGGTTGACGGCCAGCGCCACCAACCGGCCCGTGGCGATCTCAATGCCCGTTGATGCCCCTCCACCGCCGGCAAAATTGTCCACGATGATCTCGCCGTCAAATGTTTCTTGTGCGTATACCATGCTTTCCTCCTTCAAGCCTTCGCGGAGAAGATACTTTACCCTGTAAAAATTTCCTCCGCGGCCAACATAAACACCCCCTCAAAACAGAGGTATGCGTTTTGGTTGGTTCTGCTGTGTGCAAAGCCTTGTGTTTTCAGCGGCTTCCGGTGTTTCTGTTCCGAAATACTTACGTTCCCCCCGAAGAAGGCGGAAAGTATCTGACCAAAATACCGCCAAAAAACACAGGCCAAATTAGTCATTGCCCAGCCCGTCCAACACCGCCACCAAAGCGTCCGCAGCCGTCAGTGTCCGCTCCTTCCGGTAGGCGGTTTTGGCTCGCTCCGTCTCCTTATAGCGCCGTGCGGCATTGTCCCAGCATTTCCGCTCAAACGCATATCCGCGCTCCACGTTATCCAGTTCGCTTCGCAGCCTCTGCTTCATGGCGCTGGCTTCCTCGCGGGTAAAAACCTTGTGACGGTATCCCCAGTACAAGGCACGCATGGCAATATACTCCGCCATTTCCTGCCACGAACTGCCGGTGGGCATTGGCTCTCCGCGCATGGCAGCCGCTTCCGCTCTGGATACCTCCGCCATCTCACCGCACCTCCAGTGATAAATACCAGCTGAGGATATGTACAGCCGCATCATAACCGTGGCAAACCGCCGCGTAATACCCATAGTCCATCAGGTGATTCACCCACCATCTCTGTGCATCTGAGGTTTTCCCGCTGGGCGTTTTCATCTCAATGTACAGGCCATGATACCCGCCACGCGCTACCGGCAGGCATAGATCCGGCACACCCTTTTTTACGCCCATAGCCTTGTCAGCAGCCACCTCCGCCGCGCCGCCGGTGGTTTCATTCTTGATGTGGTGCAGCAGTGCCAGCTCCGGCCATTGTTCACGGACAGACCGCTGCTGTGACCACTTGATGACCGCCTGCTGGTGATGTCTTTCCGATGCCATTTTTCACTACCTCCCTTTGCTCATCAGCCTGTTCAATATCTGGCTTGCTTGCCCCTTTGTCAGGCTGTCCGTGTTAAATCCCTTGCATCTTTTTTTGATCATCGTAAGCTGCTTTTCCGTGGCAGGATTCTTCCCCCAGCGCTTGACCTCCTGCGTGTTCCAGATATACGCCTGCTCCTTCCGCTGGTTACAGAGCCATACATAGCAGCTGTCCAGCGCACTCTGCATGGGCCGCTTGTCCGATGTCATAGTTCCCAGCGTGATGCAGGTCATGCCCAGCTCATCCTGCGGCGACAGCACCAACCGCTCGTGCCCCAGCAGCGACAGCACCATCGACCCGTCCGGCAGTTTGAACCAGTTCACATCGTGCGTCTGGTATTTCTGCTCCTTGGCCCACAGATCTACGATCTCCACGTTCCGGATCCAGCTCTCCGGGCAGTCCGACGCCGCCACCGCCTTCATGGGCAGCTCAAACAGCAGCCCCTCCAGCTCGTTCTGCTTGGCCTTCGGCACGTTGGTCATGTCGATGCCCAGCAGCGACGGAGCCGTGCAGATGGACGCCCGCCCCGTAATGCCCACGCAGTCGATCAGCGTCAGCCGCTCCTTGCCGGGATAGAGCCGCAAGCCCCGCCCCACCATCTGGCTATAGAGGCTGTCGGACTGGGTGGGCCGAGCAATAATCACCGTCTCCACCCGGGGAATGTCCGTCCCTTCCGTGAACACCATGCAGTTGACGATGCAGGGAATTTCCCCCGCCGTGAACCGCTCGATGATAGCCGCCCTGTCCTTCGTCTCGCCCGTCACCACCACAGCGCCGGGTATCTTCGCCGCGATCTCATTGGCGTGATGTACGCTGACGGCGAAGATCAGCGTGGCGCCCTTGGCGTATTTCCCGTAAGCCTCGGCAATGGCGTCCGCCGTACCCTCCATAGCCTCGTCCAGCTCTCCCGGCGCGTAATCTCCGGCGCGGGTATGTACGGCGCTCAGATCGTAGCCGATATCCACCCGCATACAGTAGATGTCGCACAGATAGCCGTTCTGGATGCCGAATCGCAGGTCGCGGGCAAAGATGATGTCCGAGAACACCGTGTCCAACCGCACCTTGTCGCCCCGGTTGGGGGTGGCGGTAAATCCAAGCGTCAGCCGTGGCTTGAAATAGTCCAGTATCTTCCGGTAGGTGTTGGCCGCCGCGTGGTGGGCTTCATCCACGATGATGGTGTCAAAGGCGTCCGGTGCAAACCTGTCCAGCCGCCGCACCAGCGTCTGTACACTGGCGCTCACTACCTCCTCGCCGTGGCTGTGCTCTCCCGCCCGCTCCACGCCGTAGCTGCAATCGTAGTATTTCATGGGCTGGCGCACCAGCTCCTCGCGGTGGGACAAAATCAGGTTGCGGCCCTGCCGTGGTATGTTGGCAAACGTCACCGTCTTGCCCAGCCCCGTGGCCATCTGGCACAGGTACGACCCCGGCGGCTGCGCTTCTATGGTCTTGATGCATTCGCGCTGATAATCGCGCAATTCCATGTCATGCCTCCTATTTTTGTGGGGACGTGGGGCGCTGTGGGGAACATATCCCCACGCGCAAACCGTTGGTATCAAAGGCTTTGCGGCAAGTGTGGGGGTGTGGGGATAATTTTTGCAAAAAAATTTATGCCTTGCACACATACGTATATGTACCATACGTTTGGTATGTGTATGTGATTATTTTTTACCCCTATATAGCGTGTGTATGTGTTCCCCACATCCCCACACCCCGAAAAATTTCGCCGCAAACCGTTGGTATCAAAGGCTTTGAGGGCGTGGGGGCGCACCCCCACGTTTCCGCGCAGTTCCCCACGTTTACAGCGGTAATTCGTCCGTTTCGTCAATTTCTTCTTCAATATCAGGCAGGAGCAGACAAAAGCACTCCGTAGGAACACCATTGATGCGGCGGGCTTTCGTGTTATTCTTGGCCCGTGTCTCGATCAAACCAGCCTGCTTCAGCCATGAGATCGTCGCCTTCATGCTGTAACCCGCGTCCTGCAAGACCCGTTCAAAAACAGAGCGGATGATATAGGCACGGCAGCCGTCCAGTGTACCCAGCACATCTCCGTTGTCCGTTTTGCCCGTCAGCTTGTTGGAGTTCTGGGATACCCAGTCGCACAGGTACTTATAGGCCCGCTCACCGGCGGACACCGCCGCGCGGGACGTCAGAAATTCAGATATCTGCTCCATCGTCACGGGCTGCTCCGTCCCGCCGAAGATCCAGCGGCAGGCCAGTTCATCACCCAGCACAATGGCAGCGGCCGCCATGGCCTGCTTTTCCGTGGTGTCCTGCGCCGCCAGCGTCTTGAACAACACCTGATACCTGTTATGGATTTCCTGCGGCACATCGTCCCCGGCGGCATACAGCTTCTCCACGAATGCCTTTCCCGCGTGGCCGAAGTTCCGCTTCACCGCGCCGGACACCCGCATACCGTCCGTAATGACTACGCTGTTGGCCTTGCACTCGATGTCGATCACACGGTTCACAGCGCCGGCGCCGGATGCCTGCCCCGTCAGGGGGCTTTCCCCCGTGGACAGAATGCAGTTTTGCCACGTTGGTGTCCTGTCCACGCCGCCTGACCGGTTTCCCCGTGTGCGCCCCACGCCCTGCGCGAGCCTGTACACATCAAAGTTGGTCTTTCCTTTTGCGTCCTTGGCCAACTGCAGTTCATCCAAGCACAGCGGCAGATTGTTCAGGAACGCGGCGGTCTTCTCCATGCCTACCGCCGTCCCGTCAAAGGTCTTGACGTAGCTGCCCACGGACGGGTCACCCCACACGCTGGCGGCCACCATCAGGGCCACCGTCTTTCCGGTGCCGGAATCCACGCCCCACAGGTGGACAAAGAAGGGCAGGCATCCCAGCGGCTGCAGCAGCGGCGATGCAAAGGATGCCGCCAGCACGATCTTTGCCGTCACCGACATAGCCCGTACCTCCGCCGCCATCTGCTTCCATTTGTCGAAGCTGCCGCGCTCGTGTACCGTCTGAAACATGGCGGCAAAGTTGGCGTCGCCGTCAAAGATCAACCCGTCCACATAGGGCGAAAAGCCCTCTCCGGCGATATAACCGAACCGACCGATGCTTTTCCGTTCCGGTATGATGTCATAATTCAGGTTCTCCAGATCGCCTATGTAGCGGACAAAATTCCGCGCCGTTTCGCTGTTGACGGCGATACCGATCCCCGCCAATTCCGTTACTTTGTTGGCACTGGCCAGCACCTTCTTTTCCACGATGTGCCGCCGCCAGATGGTGCCCTTGCGGAATGCCAGCCGCAGCTTCTCCTCGCCGGTGTCGATGTTTACCAGACGCTCCACCGGCATCACCGGATGCGGACAGGCCACGCAGTCCACGCCGCCGAAGTTTCGCCTGATACCGCCGTCATCCGCCTCCCAGTCTCCGGCGTTCAGCTCCATCGGCTGACCGTCAAAGCAGGTGGGATTCCCGCCCACATAGACCGTGCCGCCGGAAGAACTCTGCTTCAGGCCGGTCAAATATGCTTTGTAGAACTTCTTCAGCTGCTTGAATCCAACGCCGGCGGCATACCGTGCCATGGCCTCGATCATCCGCTGGTGGACAAATGGATTATCGGCATACTCCCGCAGTTCTTCGTATGGCAGCGTGGTATACAGAAAATCATCCTCCGTGTACCGCCAATTCGGTACGATCTCTCGTTTCTTATCCAAATCCAGCCTCCAGTATCTCGTCCAATCTTGCTTCCAGCGCGGGCATGGCCTTCAGCGCATCCGGAAACAGAGGATGTATCCAGATGCTGCCGTCCGCACACAGCACCGGCGGGAAGTATTTCACCGTTTCAAAGCACTGCCGGTACTCTGCCGCCAGTACCCTGTATTCTGCACTGCGTCGGGCCTTTTCCGCTTGCTCTTCCCTTCGCTTTTCCAACAGCGCAGACCGCGCCTTGGGGTCGGGCCGCTCATATGTAAGGCGCAGGCCAAAGTCGCTGTCGATGCGCAGTACCGCCTGCCAGAAGGATATATCGAACAGTTTCATCACAAAGTCAATGACCGTTCCGCCGGCGTTGCACCCGAAGCAGTGCCATCCTCTGTCGCCGTCATAGACCTTCAGACTCCCGTTGTTGTCGCCTGCGTGAAAGGGGCAGTGAATGTAGCCGCCTCTATTCGGTGTGAAGCCGTAAAATTCCACGACCTCCCGGGCCGTCAGCGTTTCTTTGATCTGAGCCGCCGCGTCAGAACGGCAGGTCGCCTTCATCCTCATCGACCTCCTGCCAGTCGTTGGCTGACACATTCACGGGGCCGCTGGCAGGTCTGGCACCGCCCGTATCTCCATCGCGCTTGGAATCGCCGAAATACATATTGTCAACGATCACCTCTGCGCTGCGGCGGTTATTGCCCTCCTTGTCCGTCCACGGACGAATCTGGAGCCGCCCCTCCACAACAGCCATGCGGCCCTTTGTGAAATACTTGGCGGCAAACTCGCCGGTCTGGCGCCACGCTACGCAGTCAATGAAATCTGTCTCCTTTTCACCGTCTGCACCCTTATAATTCCGGTCAACCGCCAGTGAAAAGCTGGCCACAGACGTCCCGCTGTTCGTGGTGCGCAGTTCCGGGTCACGGGTCAGGCGGCCCATAATGAAGATCTTATTCAGCATTCGCCCACCTCTCTGTAATCCACGATGCCCCGCAGCTTTTTGGTCATCCGGCAGTACGCGCACTTCCCGCACCGGCGTGGGGCGATCTTCCCCTCCTTGATGGCCTGATATCGCGGGGCACGATCCTCCACCTCCGCCAGCTTGGCGGCCAACTCAGCATCAGGGATGTACAGCGCTCCGATGTCCGGCACGTCCTCCTTCGTACCCGCCGCCATAATGAACGGCAGCATATGGCCCTCGATGGCCTGATAAATGGCGCCCTGAATGTCGTAACCGTAAAACTGGGCAAAGGATACCTTGGCACGCTCCTCATCCGACCACACATTGGCCATGTCCCGCATGACCTTCTGATCCACCAAGGCACCGTCGCACATCCCCATGACCTCTGCTGTCTCCGGGAACCGTTCCGCAATGCGGCGGCTGGTCTCGGCGTCCAGCAGGCTGTCGATCTTCACCTTGAAGGGGACACCCGCGATCTCGCCGGTCAGGATCACCTGCTTCTTTCCGGACATCAGCAGCATATACAGCTCGTCCGCCTCCATCCGGGCGATCACGTCCTGTGCATGAACGAACTCCGCTTTCAGGCTCCCGTCCCGCTTGAAGATCTCCGGATGCTGTGCCTGAAACACCGGCAGCTCTCCAGAGAAGTAAGCATCCACATAGCTTCCGATCAGCATAGCCGCGGAGGCTGCGGGGGCGTATTCCCCCCGCAGCTCCGCCAGCGCCGCCGCCTCACATCGGTCAAAAGCCTTGAACTGGGTAGCCCCCATGTAGGCCATGTTCATCTCAGGGGAGAAATAGTTCTCCGCCGTCACCATAGGCAGACCCATTACAGCACCTCCCCGTCAATGACCTCGCCTGCGGCAGGGGCTGCTTCGGG
>ULPY01006750.1_pt1 | contig 23773 bp, 22 predicted proteins | sample 1953951 | NCBI WGS metagenome assembly ULPY01 (sample SAMEA4835641, study PRJEB28245) | human gut metagenome | biome: gut microbiome; material: fecal sample | place: Denmark | collected 2008
GATATGTAGCGGAAAATGGTTTCGTAGCAACAGATCCGATGCACTGGTATGTGGCTTGTGTAAGGGTGAACTACGAGAAAAAATTCAAGCTTCTTATTGAACAAAACTTCAAGGATAGAAAATTCGCCTTGGAGACTTGGCTACCTTTGGAAAGACGTATCATGATAAACAGTCGAGGTAAACGTGTTATCCGTGAGGCTGTCTTTCTTACCACCTTTGTCTTTGTGAGAGTTGAGGACAAAAATCTTAATGAAATCCGCTTCCGGTCCGATGTCTATAAGATGCTTTCGGAACCAGGCAAAAGTGCTCCATATGCTATCCCTGATACCATATTCGACAATTTTCGCAGAATTGTAATGACTGGCAAGGCTGAGATACAGAACCACCCTATCAAAAAGGGTGACAAGGTGCGTATTATAGACGGAGAACTTGTTGGAGTTGTAGCTTATGTTCAACGTATTCAAGGTAAGAAAGCGATTATAGGTGATGAAATCCGAAACATCTGTGGTGCGACCATCATGATAGAAACTGAAAAGTTGGAATATATAAAAGATAGCATGGACATCCAGACAAGGACATCTTGAACATAGTAGTCTGTAAAGTCTAAAAGTTGGGAACATCAAATTAGACAGCCTAATTTCAAAAAGTCAAAGAGCGAATGTATGTTAAACTTTTAGCGAGGGCACTTTTTTAAGTGGACCCAAGAAATTGTTTGACAAATGCTACAAGGGGAAAGATAAGGCGGTTGCATTAAAGATAAGGGAATGCAAGGAATATAAGGAAGGGATTAATCCCGAATCAATTGTTCCTAACTTTAAGGTTCCTCAGTCGTTTATCTATGTTTCCACATAATTGAAAATGATAGCGAATTAATAAATAGGGTGTCCAGTTCTGTGTTCCAGTTTTTAGTATCAAAAACAATGTAATAACCATCTAAGTCATTGATAATCATTCGCTAAATAAACTATAATCTTGTGCGAATCTACATCAGACTTTTTGACAGTTAAATTTGTCTTATATTTTGTGCTTAATTTACTGATTTACAGTGTGCTAAGTTGCTAAAACATAATCAAAAACGAGAACATGGAACTGGACACCCTAATTAATAAATCAACGAATAATACTTAATGGAATATGAGAAAGATAAGTTTTATAAATATGAAAGGCGGAGTTGGAAAAACGACTCTTTCAACCAATGTAGCTCATTGTTTAGCTACAAGAGAAAACTGCAAGGTACTGGTTGTTGACATGGATCCTCAATTTAATGCGACCCAATGCTTCTTCTCAGGCGACAAGTATTTCGAGTATTTGAAAAATAAAGGAAAAACGATTCTTGATTTGTTCCAAGAGAGTGTTGCAAATATCAGTACTGTCGATGGTGTTACAGAAGCAAAATCCTTTAACTATTCTGATATTAAACCTGTTCAAATATTTGAAAACTTATTTATGCTTCCTGGAAATCTCAATCTTCATCAAATAGAGATAATTGCAGGTACAGGCAAGGAAAATCGTTTGAAGAAATACTTGGATGAGATAAACAAAACATATCATTTTGATTATGTTATTATTGATACTCCACCAACTCCTTCCATTTGGATGGTAAGTGCGTTGCTTGCCAGTGATTATTATATTATTCCTGTCAAGCCAGACCCTCTTTCCTATACAGGTATAGACTTATTGCAGAATATAATATCTCGAAAGAAAAGAGATTTGGATTTGAATATCAAGTGCATAGGAATAGTCTTGACAATTGTTGAAGAAGGCACTATTGTTTTCAATAAATGTATGGAAACTATAGGCAAGAATAAACAATTAAAAGACTTACTCTATAAAAAACACTTGAAAAAGCGAACTGATATAGCAAAGTTTCAATTGAATCAGCAATTTATTTTGGATCAATCAAAAGATGATGTAAAGCTGAGTTTGTCAGGAATAGTACAGGAAATGATAAAAAGAATAGATGATGATGAAGCAAAACAATAAGCAAAAGAGAATTCTCAATTTTATGCAAGAGTTGTCTTGGATAACAGAGAATTATAAAGATATATCTATAAAGGATATATATAGACAGTTGCAAGATTCCAACGATAGTGAGATGGCTGCTGGCAAGTTAAAGGCTGATACCAAATACTTAGTAGGTGTTCTTCCTACAATTTTTCAAGATAAAGAACTCTTCCCCAAAAAAGAAGACATATTGGAGTTTGCTAAGCAGGAACTTGGTATAGAATTGAATATACAGGCAAAGCGTTCAAAGATAGAATATATCGGTTCCATACTTTGTAAGGTTTCTAATGAGAATTCTGGAAGGTTAGAACAATTAGTAGAAACTTTGGATATGCTTCTTAACAACGAAAGCAAAATGGCGGAATTGAAAAAACAACGTCAAGAGCCTAACTTTTCATGGAATGAAACAATTGCTAAGTTACGAAACTTTTAGAGTATGTCTAGATTGATAAAAGAAGACTTTGATAAAATGTGCACATTTATCAGAGATTATGGATTGTCAGATGTCTTGGAGAAAGAGGATGCAAGAAAGTTGTTGTCCTCTTACCATAAAAGATATTTTGCTTATCTTGTTTTGGTAGAAGCAATTCATCAAAAAGTAGCTCAGAATGATAAAGGACTTGGTATGTCTCAAAAACAATATGAATATCTGCAAGAATCTTGCTCAGATGTAGGTCAAGCTTTTTTCTTGTTGTTTCATGGCTGTTATAAAGGTGCAAAATTGTTGTTACGTAGCTCTATAGAGAATTTTCTAAAAGGCTCTTGTATGGATGAAGATAAGTCTTTGCCAAAAACGAAGAGTGTTTATGAGGTTTTTGATAAAGCAAAAGCAACTAGCACTTTTAGTTGTACAAAAGGAAAGCTTCATGAGCAGCTTCATAGTGAATATGCTTTATTATGTCAAGATGTGCATACAGCAGATGTTTCCCACATGGCTTCTATTACCGCATTAAGCCATTTCCCTTCCTTTCTGAAAGCTGATGCGGATAATTTATCAAAAATGGTACAAAAAATAATTCCAATATATATAACGGTAATTGCTTTGAAGTATAATTCTGTTTATCATTCTATGAGTTATGCCTATAAGGATATAACGAATAAGGAGATAATAAATGAGTATAAAAAAGAAGTTCATAATGTAGCTTAAGCATGCAGTTAATATGCTGAGAAAATAAAAATAATTATTACAAAAAGATAGATTATTGTACAACAACGAGCTGACTTTGCCGTGGTTAAGTTTGTTGAAGAGGTAATAACTACAGGGCATATAAAGGAGAAAACCTTTGATGAAACCAGGGATTCTGCCTTGGAATGCGCCAAGCAAAATATAGAGGCTTCATCTCTTACAGAACGAGAGAAGCATGTGGCAAAAGAGAGTGTGGATAGAGCTGTACATGAAATAGCCCAGAGATTTAAGGAAGGGATGATACAATCTGGAAGATTAATAGAAACAAAATGAATATAATCAAAACAGATATTGAAGGCGTACTCATTATAGAGCCACGCCTCTTCCGCGACTCTCGTGGCTACTTCTTCGAGAGCTTTAGCGAGCGAGAGTTTGATGAGAAGGTAGCCCCAATCCTGGGACACAGTGTTCACTTCTGCCAAGACAACGAGTCAATGAGTAGTTATGGCGTAATGCGAGGCTTGCACTTCCAACGCCCACCATATACCCAGAGCAAGCTGGTGCGCTGCGTAAAAGGCAGAGTCCTCGATGTAGCAGTAGATATCCGTAAAGGATCACCAACCTATGGCAAGCATGTGGCTGTAGAACTGACAGAAGACAATCATCGCCAGTTCTTCATCCCTAAGGGTTTTGCTCATGGTTTCGCCGTTCTCTCAGAAACAGCAGTCTTCCAATACAAGTGTGATAACTTCTATCATCCAGAGGCTGATGGTGGCATCAGCATCCTCGATGATACCCTTGGTATTGATTGGAAGATCCAAACCGAGCACGCCAATCTCTCAGAGAAAGATACGAAGCATGCAATGCTGAAAGACTTTGATAGTCCATTCGATATCAACGTGGATTTATACTAAGTCATACGTTGTTCTTGTTGAGCATTGACTATGCCGTAATGGAGAAGTCGAAGAAAATCTATACCTTGCCAGCTGAGTTCGGCTGGAGCGACTTAGGCAGCTGGGGCAGCCTCCGTACCTTGCTCCCACAAGATGAGGCTGGCAATGCCAAGATAGGCAAGGACATCCGTTTGTATGAATGCAAGAACTGCGTGGTTCATGCAGCCGATGAAAGCAAGGTGGTTGTTCAAGGCTTGGATGGCTATATCGTAGCCGAGAAGAATGGACAACTGCTTGTCTGTTCATTGAAGGAAGAACAGAGAATTAAAGAATTTGGAAAATAAATTATGTCAAGTCAAACAACAGATAATAACAAACGTTTAGATTATTTAGACGTAGCAAAGGGTATAGGAATACTTCTTGTAATATTAGGGCATTGTCAACTTGGAAGAATCGGTAGAGCGCATTCGCTTATATATTCCTTTCATATGCCTTTGTTCTTCTTCATTTCAGGAGTATGTTTTTCTAATAAGTATACATTTTCCACATTGGCAGTTAAAAGGTTTAGGCAAATAATATTGCCTACTATATACTTTTCTATTATAAGCACATAGCTTGTAGATGGCCTGGGCTTAAATGTAGAATGGTGGGATTGGAGTAAACATTTTCCTTTTGCACTATGGTTCTTGCCAGTATTGTATTTTACAGAATTGGTTGCCTGGTTGATATGTAATAAAATTATGAGCAAGGTAAGTTATGTTATCTTCCTATTGGCACTATTGTTTTTGTCTCATTTGTTATCTCATTTTTCTGTAGACTTAGTATATAGTATTGCTTCTATTCCTATTGCGGCATTTTTCTATCTTATCGGTTATTCGATAAAGACGATTGTTCGAAATTTCAAAAGCTATTTATGGGGATGGTGTCTATTGCTAGCTTTTCTAAATGTAGTGATTGTGAGATATGGGCATGTAAGTATGGAATTAGCTTCTGGCCATATAAGTCCCTTCATTATTGCTGAAATAGCTGCATTTGCAGGAATTTTTTCTTGTCTTTGTCTTTCTAAAGGTTTAACTTATGGGGGCAAGTATGAACTAAAACAAATTCTCATTTGGTTCGGACAGAATAGTTTATGTTTGATGTTGGTTCATCAACTAATTAAAGTGGTGTTAGATGAGTGCGTCTTGTCTTTTATAGACAATCATTTTATTGTAATGACTCTACAAATATGTCTCACTTTAGTTTTTTCGGTATTAATAACAATAGTAGTAACTAATTACATACCCTTTATTATAGGGAAAAAATCAAAATAAAATGGCTCAGGAGAATAGAATCTCTAGTAATAAAAGAATTGCAAAAAATACCATAGCCTTATACATTCGTATGATAGTACAAATGGTGATAGGCTTATATACATCGCGAGTTATTCTAAACGCTTTAGGTGTAAATGATTTTGGTATTTATAATGTTGTGGGAAGCGTTGTTGGTATGTTGAACTTTGTTAATACAACAATGTCGAATGCCACGATGCGTTTTATAACATTTGAGGAAGGAAAGGGTAATTTGCATAAGTTGAATACAGTGTTTTGCACCTCTATGAATATTCACATAGTTATTGCGATACTGACATTCTTACTTTTAAATTCATTAGGCTTATGGTTTCTGTACAATAAGATGGTTATAGACCCAACAAGAATGAATGCTGCCTTTTGGGTATTGCAGTTTTCTATATTGACATGTATTGTGAATATAGTGAGTGTACCTTATAATGCATGTATTATAGCACATGAAAAAATGGGAGCATTTGCTTTTATTACTATGTTGCAGCAAGTCGTTACGTTGGGCTTGGCCTTATTCCTACCATTCTATTGTGGCGATAGGTTGATTTTGTATGCCGTTATCTTGATGCTTGTTCAGATTCTTATTCGCATTATTTATGGTAAGTATTGTAAACATAAGTTTACAGAAACTTCTTATCATTTTATTTGGGATAAAAAAACGACAAAGGAAATGACTAAGTTTGCTGGTTGGACATTAAATGGAAACATTGCATGGGTTGGATATACGCAGGGTTTGAACGTCTTGATGAATATGTTCTGTGGAACCGCAGTGAATGCTGCTCGTGGTATTGCTTTTACCGTACAGCAAAAAATCATCGATTTTTGTAACAATTTCCAAGTAGCAGTTGATCCTCAGATAACCAAAACATATTCTGTGGAAGAATATGATAAGATGCACAACTTGATTATTATGAGTTCCAAGTTTTCCTTTTACTTGATGCTGGTGCTTTCTTTGCCAATATTTGTTGAAATCGATGAAATTTTGAGATTGTGGTTGAAGATAGTTCCAGAGCATACTGCCAATTTTGTTCGCTTGATTTTATGTTGTTCGGTCATTGATATATTCCGTAATCCAATGAATACCTCAATACACGCAACAGGAGACATCAAGGTCTTTCAGATTTGGGAAGCTACCACTTTATTATTGATAGTTCCATTGGCTTATCTTGCATTAAAGTTGGGGTATCCTGCCGAGTCTGTTTTTGTGGTGCAACTTATAGTCTTTATTATTGTTCAAGCAGAAAGAATCTTTATTGTTTGCCCACGAATTAAGATGAAGAAAATCCTCTATGTTCGTAGATTACTTTTGCCTTCTGTGAAGGTCTTGTTTACAGCATTAATAGTACCTGCTTCCCTCATTATTGTCTGGCCTATACAGCCAGATAATTATATTCAGCTATTAACATATTTGGTATTAATTGCAATATCAACTTCTAGCGTTGTCTATTTTGTGGGATTAGCACAAAATGAGAAGGAAAAAGTAAAACTAATTGTTAAAAATAAAATAGGAAGAAAATGAATATACTATTTGTGACATGTACATTTCGAGTGTTTGGTGGTATAGATTGTGGCGCCGCTAATCGATCAACGATGTTTGTTAAGTCTCTAGCAAAAATAGGACATGTTGATGTTATCTCTTTTGGAAAGGATCCAATTACGTCAAATATAAATAATTGTGAGGTTGTTTATAATCAATCAATACCCCAAAAATATGTTGATACAAAAATTGAGAGGATTAAAGGATATCTGCGCTTGATAACTCAGCCTTGTAATCCAAATGCTTATTATGTTTTGGATAAACAATGTGAGGAAGTTGTTGATAAACAGATCGCACTTAAAAAATACGATATTATTGCGTGTCGATATATTGGTGACGCTATTCGATGCGGGTTAGATAAGTATCCAGCACGGTTAGTAGTAGATGTGGATGATAATTTGGTTAGTGCTACACTCCGTGATTTAAAAACTTTTAAGTTTAAGCATACCATAAGCAAATATATGTATTTGTATAAAGCACATGCAATTGGTTGGATGTCAAAGACGTTTTTGAAAAAAATAAGAGTTTCTTTCTATTCTAACTTTTGGGAGCCAACATCAAAGAAATCGATATTTCTACATAATGTAACTGCACTCGATAGGCAGAATCCTGAGATTCCCTCTAATTCGCCTAATCGCTTGTTGCTTGTTGGATGGTTGGATTTTGCTCCCAATAAATATGGGGCATTACATTTTGTTGACAAGGTTCTTCCTAAGATACAGGAAATACTTCCTGATGTAGAACTTCATATTGTCGGAAAAACTAAAGATGAAGACTTAAATAAATATTTGAATTCTTGTAAAGGGGTAAATGCCTTGGGATTTGTAGATGATATATCAAACGAATATACAAATTGTCGTGTAATAATTGTTCCTGTCTATCAGGGCGCAGGAACAAGTGTTAAATTTGTTGAAGGTATGATGATGAATCGTCCAATGGTTTCAACTCCAATGGGGGTAAGAGGCTTTGAGACGATGTGTCATCCTGACAAAGAATATTTATTAGCCAAAGATGATGACGAATTTGCTAATCAAGTTATTAAATTATTACAGAATGCCAAACTTGCCGATAATATTGCTAAAAACGCATATGAGGTAGGAGAAAAATATTTTTCGGCAAAACGTTTTGAAGATATAGTAGTGAATAGTATAAAAAAAGAATTTAAATTATGATGAATCAAAAATACGACTATCTAATCGTTGGCTCCGGTTTGTTCGGAGCCTCATTTGCTCATTTTGCTCACAAGCAAGGTAAGAGGTGCTTGGTGATAGATAAGCGTTCTCATTTAGGTGGTAACATCTATTGTGAGAACATCGAAGGTATCAACGTGCATAAGTATGGCGCTCACATCTTCCATACCTCCAATAAGAAGGTGTGGGACTTTGTCAACTCCATTGTAGAGTTCAACCGCTATACCAACTCGCCAGTGGCTAACTATAAAGGTAAGCTCTATAATCTGCCTTTCAATATGAACACCTTCTACCAGATGTGGGGTGTTACCACTCCTGAAGAAGCTCAGGCTAAGATTGATGAGCAGAAAGCGGAAGCTGTTGCTCGTATGAAAGCTGATGGCGTAACAGAACCCCGTAACTTGGAGGAGCAAGCCCAGGTATTGATAGGAAAAGATATTTATGAAAAGCTTATCAAGGGGTATACAGAGAAGCAGTGGGGAAGAAAATGTACAGAACTTCCTGCTTTCATTATCAAGCGCTTGCCAGTTCGTCTTATCTTCGATAATAACTACTTCAATGATAAGTACCAGGGTATCCCTGTTGGTGGTTATAACAAACTCATTGATGGCTTGCTTGAAGGAGTTGAGACAAAGACGGATGTAGATTTCTTTGATAACCGCTCTTATTGGGAGGGTATCGCTGACAAGATAGTGTTCACTGGCAAGATAGATGAATTCTATAATTATCAGTTTGGCAAACTGAACTATCGTACTGTTCGTTTCGAGACTGAGGTTATAGATAAACCTAACTATCAGGGTAATGCTGTTGTAAACTATACCGAGCGTGATATTCCTTACACTCGTGTTATTGAGCATAAGCATTTTGAGTTGTTTGGTCAAGAGGTTTATGAAACTCCAAAAACCGTAATTTCAAAAGAGTATTCCACAGAGTGGAAGGATGGCATGGAGCCATACTATCCTGTGAATGACATGCAGAATTCTGAACTATATTCCAAGTATAAGGAACTAGCAGATAAGGAAGTGAATGTTATCTTCGGTGGTCGCCTTGCGGAATATAAGTATTATGATATGGCACCTATTATTGAGAAGGTGATGGAGAGATTCTGATACCGCAAATTTCTTCTATCATCGTTTCGTGTAAACCTATTCCCATATTAGAATGCGGAATCTGGAGGATAGCAAAGAGTGGATAGGCTATACGGTCAATGACTTTGATAACGCCGTCTCCGGGATAGACTATAACTCCCCAATTATGTTCATTGATATTGCGAAGGGAAGAGGTGAATGTGGTGAGAGAGGAGAAATATGAAATAGATAAAGTGAAAACAAGAATTTTTATTTGAAAACTTTAAAAATGATAGCTTTATGAGGAAAACAACTGATTTCTTTTTGCTACCTATGACTTTGATCATAGCGCTAAAATGATACCACCTGTATCACTCAAATGATACCGCTTTGTTAGCGTGGTTACAGGTATCGCTTTTCACGTGGTCGGCGATACCTGTTTTAAGAGTGATAGTCACGTGGTCATAAAATGACATAAGCCGTGACGACGATATCGGATTTTACGTTGTCAAGCCATAACCAAAAGTACCCGACTATCGTTTTCTTCTTTGGCGCATAGACGGTCCTTCCAGTTTGATAAGATTACTGCTGTTCACCAATCTATCCATGATAGCATCAGCCAAAGTTGCTTCTGCAATGTAGTCATACCATTTATCGACAGGTAACTGAGATGCTATGATGACCGACTTCTTCTCATATCGGTCTTCTAGGATTTGCAGCAGTGCGATACGGGTATCCGCATTCATTGCCACCAAGCCAAAGTCATCAAGTATGATCAAGTCATTGCGGTCAAGACGCTTCAACAACTTCTGGAAGGTGCCATCCATTCTTGACTGGGCTATCGTATCAACAAAGTGATTCATATTCATGTACTCAGTTCTCAAGCCCAGCATACATGCCTGCCGTCCAATGGCGCAAGCTAAGTACGATTTGCCGCAGCCAGTGAGTCCTGTAATGAGCAGATTCTCTCCATTGCGTATAAATCTACAATCGGCAACCTCGTCAGGCATGGCTCGTGTCAAGTTTCTTGCAGTCGAGCACTCTATGTCTTCCACATACGCAGTATAGCGCAGGTGGCTAGCCTTCAGAAGCTTTGCTGTAAGCGCATTACTACGATGGCATTTTTCTGCCTCTATCATTCTAGCCATAGCCTGTTCAAGCGATGGGCGCATGTTGATTGGAAGGTTCATCATCTCGTTGTAAGACTCAGCCATACCATTCAGCTTCAGGCTTTTCAGCATATCCACAGTTTCGTTGAGTGTCATGCCTGTTCCTCCTTTCCGTCGTTAGCATAGAGTTCCATTACAATGGAGTATTCGCCAGCCCCACGTACATTGTCGTTCTTTGGCACTTGGGATACGATTTCTCCATTTTCCATGGCTAAGTCTCTGTTGTTCATGAGGATGTTTCGGGCAACTTGAAGCGATGCCGTAGATGTCTCCATCTTCATCATGTGACATGCTCTTTCCACACGTTCCTTTCCATATTTGTCCACCAGACCGAGAAGTGCGTTGCAGTTACCATAAGCCTGTTGCGGGAAGCGAGTCTTCTTCAGCATGGTGTCAACAGCCCATTGAGTAGATGCACCGATGAAGGATGCTCGCCAAAGCAAGGTAGAGGCATTCTGCTCCTTGCCTCTCTCGTAAGCCTTGTGTGCCTCAGGCATGTGCTCCTTCTTTGTGGAGTAAGCATAGGGCGTAAAGCTGCGAGGGTGTGAACAGACGAACTCTGTACCGCAATATACCTCGACAAGTTCTGTGTCCCACATAACCTTTACCTTTTGCCCGACATACTTGTAGGGAACGCTGTAGAAGTGACGCTCCGAGCCGACGCACACATGGTATGTGCTGCTTAGCTTTACCTCCTTGCGGTAGCGAAAACGGTGCATGGTCTGTGGGAGAGGGTTCATGTTGGGGAGTTCCTCGCTCCTGAAGATGTCCCATCTCGTGCTGCCCTTGTATGGCTTTGAGCAGTACTCGTCAAGAAGTTCCCAGAGTCTGCTGTTCAAGGCATTGATGTCGTAGAACACCTCGTCCTGGATTCTGGCATAAATGTAGGTGTAGAGCTGGTTTACGGAACTCTCGACTGGTCCCTTGTCTCTAGGCTTTCTCACTCTACAGGCTGTTGGCTGGATGCCATAGTAAAGTCCCCATTCCATGCAGGCATCTGCCAGGGATGGACTGTATCGGTCTGATTTGCTTACCCACTGGCGCATATTATCGCTCTTTGCTATGCGTGGAAGTGCACCCATATACTCCAAGCCCTTGTTGAGTCCGTGGAAGAACCATTCTGTCGTGGCGTTCGGCAATGCCATCAGGAAAGGAAGCTCGCTGTATGGCATTACGCAGACCAGAACCGTGACTTTGGTCAGCTCACCTGTCTTTTTGTCTGTCAGGTAGAGCGCATCGCCAGCGAAGTCTATCTGCCACTCCTCACCGGGAGTGTAGGTGTTGTGATAGGAGTAGCTGTGGGCTTCCACATATGACTGCACATGGTTCTTGAACTGGGTGTAGCCATAGTGCTCCCCCTCCTGCTTCAGATAAAACTCCTCATAAACCAGCTGGATGTTTGCGTAGCGTTTGCCCAGACGTTTGATGATTTCCGGCATCATCTCCTGCAGAGGAGCCTTGCGGACATCCTCTGCAGGCTTGGAGAGTTTGGAGAAACGCAATTTTTCCAACTCGGAGTCGCTCTTTTCGAGTAGTCCACATAAGGTAACTTGGTGTCATCCACAAGTTTCTTGTAAATTGACACCGTTGTCTTGCTTGAGTGGGTGTCCTTACAGATAGCATTAAAGGATTTACCCTCACTCAACATTTGGATGATTCTTTTAAGTTTCATCATTGAAATGTTTTTGTTTGACATAATGTTAATTCTAACAGTGAACTACTGTGTTCACATGTTGAAATAACGTAGTCAAACGTCGTATAGTACATCGGTATCATTTGAGTGATATAGCCGGTACTGTTTGAGTGATACGGGTGGTATCATTTGAGTGATATGAATGCTATCTTGAGCGGTATCGTCAAAGTGTCATGAGCGGTATCATTTGAGTGTTATGAACGGTATCATTTGGAGTGATACAAGCGGTATCATTTGAGTGATACAGGTGGTATCATTTGAGTGATATTATCAACTTGGTTATCAAAGGTGTTTTGTATGAAATATACAGGTTTGGTATTAGCTGTTTTGGCTATAGGTCCTTCTGTATTATCTTGCTTTTGCGAGTCCAACTGGCTTCTTGTTATTTCTCAAGTTGTAATAGGATTTAGTCTAGCTGTTCAGTCTTTTATATCAGGAAGAAATGCAAAGAGGGAAATTTCTGATGTTCATAAGCGAATAGACGAATTGGGCTTTCGTATTATAGATTCTCCAGAATATTTGTATGCTATGGTAGATGCAGAAGATCATGTACTTTTCTGTGTGAGAACTGATGGCACAATTGATTGGGCTTTGGGTATTCCGTATCCAATAAAGAAAGAATTAGAAAGGTTGGAAACGAAAATAGAGCAAAGCAGTTGATATGAATATGGTAGAAGCTAAAGATTTATGCTTTGCATATCTTGATGCTTATATTTATGCAAAACAAACCAAATGATTGATACATGGAAAGATTCAAGGTACGATACTTGATGCTATAAAGGAAACTGCTGTGAAATGTATGGAAGATTATGTTGAGCAGTTAAATCTTTCTGTGAGTAATATGGAGGAAATAAAACATAATCACGAGCAATGGGCAGACTTGGCACTGGAAGGGGGCAAGGAATGATTGCGTTTGAGTGGTAATTTGGAAAAATAAATTAGAAATACAGCAGGCTGATTGCCCTCAGCTTATTTTATTAGCTACTTTTCGGCTGTTGGCATGAAGCCTGCTTTTTTGAAATAAAAAAACAATAACTTAGATGGAAAAGATATTAACGATAGTAATTCCTACGTACAATATGCAAGACTATCTTCGTAGATGTCTTGATTCTTTAATTGTACCTGAGGAACAGATGCAGCAACTGGAAGTTCTGGTTGTGAATGATGGTAGCAAGGATAATTCCTCTGCTATTGCACATGAGTATCAAGATAAATACCCTGGTATTTACCGAGTGATAGATAAGGAAAATGGCAACTATGGCTCCTGTGTGAATCGTGGATTGAAGGAGGCTACCGGTAAATATATCAAGATATTGGATGCTGATGACTATTATGATACTGCGAACTTAAAGCTCTTTATACGTAGACTGAATGAGATAGATGCAGATGCAATACTATCATGTCATTCTGTCTATGTAAACGACATAAAGAAAGAAACAATACGTTTCCATAAGTATAATGATGGGCAGATAGTTAGTGTTGAAAAAGAATTGCCTAGCTATTTTACAATGGATAATATTGCTTATAAGAGCCAAATATTTGATGATATAGATTATAAACAGACTGAAGGAATCTCATATACAGACCAGGAATGGATTTTCTATCCAATGGAAAAAGTAAAGACTTTGTGCTATTTCGACTTGGATATTTATCAGTATATGACTGGGCATGCGGGTCAGACTATGGAAATGAAAACGTATTATGGTAGAATTTCGCAAGTTGAGATAATAGTTGTAAGAATGTTGGAGTACCTTATTAGTAACCAGAATCTTCATCCACTCAAGCGCGAATATTTTAATCGAGTGGTTAAAGGTCAAATGGATGCTATTTATAGAGCAGAATTGTTGATAAATAAAACTTTTAATCTAGACTTGCTTCTTAAAATAGAAAAACTTTGGAAGTCATATAATCCAACTATATATACTTCTTTCGGAGGCTTACTGATAAATAAATATTTCCCTATTCGATATGTTTATTATTGGCGCAAAAAAAATCGAAGATATGGTAACTATAAACGAAAAATCCTAGTGGACGTATCCTTTGTAGTTGAAAAAATAAGAAGAGCAGCAAGAAAGTTGATTGGCTTCAAATAATGTAATTTGTGTTTTATGAAGAATATTTGTTTTATAACATCAGGTGTACTTCCTGTACCTGCAGTAAAAGGTGGAGCCATAGAACAGTTGATTCAGCAACTATGTGAGGATAATGAAAAGAATCCTCACTTTGAACTGACTGTTATCACGAAGAAAGACCAGTCTGGAATGGCTGCTCAACTGCCTTATCGCCACACTCATTTTGAAAACTATGTTCAATGGGGCGGGCTGTATCATAAACTGGCATGGAAAGCTCGTGGATTGATGAGAAGATTGACAGGAAAGCCTTTCCCACAGTTTCATACTTACGAGTTCCAGGTATTACAGTATATGAAAAAAGAAGGGAAAAAGTTTGACTTGGTTATTGCTGAGGGGTGTGATATGGAACTGATGTATCGTATTTCCCCTTTGATAGGTAAGGATAAAGTTTGCTTGCATCTTCATTGCGAATTGTTTGCTGATGCACAATGTGATAATGCTTTTGGGCATCTGATAGGAGTTAGTGATTTTGTAAGAAAGGCATATCTTTCAACTTCAAAGACAATGCCGGGAAAAAAAACTCATGTGCTGCTAAATGGAGTGGATGCCAACAGATTCAGAAAGCCATTCACTAAGGGAGAAAAACTGGCGTTGCGACATCAATTGGGGCTTGCTGATGATGATTTCGTTGTTGTGTTCTGTGGTAGAATTATTCCTGTAAAGGGTGTGTTGGAGTTGATGCAAGCTATCCTCAAGATAGATAATCCAAAGATAAAGCTATTGGTCATTGGTTCTTCGGATTTTGGTAATGGAAACTTGAATGATTATTCCAAGAAAGTTCAAAAAGTGTCATTGGAAAATGCTGACCGAATAGTTTACACAGGCTTTATAGATAATGCTGATTTGTATAAGTACTATCAGCTTAGTTCCATAGGGACAGTACCGTCCCTATGTAACGAGGCCTGTGCCCTCGTTACATTAGAGATGATGCATTGTGGATTGCCTACAATAGCGACCAAGGTCGGAGGAAATCCTGAGTTGTTTACCGATGAAACGACTATTTTCATTCCTTTCGATGATCATGTGATAGAGAATTTGCGTTCTAATATTGTTCGTCTCTATGAGAATAAGGACCTTTGCAAACAAATGTCTGAAAAGGCTTTAGAACGTGCAACTCTGTTCACTCGAGAAATCTATTTTCGTAATTTCTGCAAAGTAATAGAAGATATTTTGGGTGAGAATAATATTAATAGTAATCTCTTATGAGACTGAAAACATTATATATTAAGGGTTTCCGAAATTTTAAGGAAGCGACTATAAATTTCAATAATCAGAGTTTGATTATTGGAGCTAATGATGTTGGCAAGACCAATCTTCTTTATGCACTTCGTATTTTGCTGGACCGAGGCTTTTCTGATTTAGATCTGGAATTAAAGGAGTCCGATTTTTATGCCTATGAAGAAACGAATGAAGTGATAATCACAGCTTTCTTCGATGATATTAAAGAAGATTGCATTTTATCTAAAATGAAAGGTGACATTAGTGGAGATGGAAATCTTGTAATTAAGTATCTGGCAACTAAGGGAGAAGATTATAAATTTTTCTGTGGTAAAAGTGATGCAGATGAAGACTTGCATGAATATGCCATTCCTTATTACCGCAAGGTATTGAACATAAAGTATATCAATAGCAAGAGAGATTTTTGGGGGTACATCAACAAAACCAAGAATATTCTCCTTCAGCAAGCAAAAGAGGATCGTAGTGCTGAAACTATAGATATGGACGATGCCCTATACAAGCAAATTTCAGATAAGTTGAAAGAGGTAGATTCGCAGATACCAGAACTTTCATACGTAAAGAATGCTACAGAGCAAATAAATGAAGAGCTAAATAAACTTGCAATACACAATCAAGAACAGAAAGTAGTATTTGATACTGCATCTACTGATACCGATTCCGTTATCAATAAGATTTCCATCACATCAAAGCATGGGGACAAGAAATTGTTGATAGGTGGTGAAGGAAGACTCAATCAAATCTATCTATCTTTATGGGCTTCACAAAACCGAATAAGTGAATACTCTAATGAGGTATCCATATTATGTGTGGAAGAGCCTGAGGCTTATCTTCATCCACATCAGCAAAGGGAGCTGGCTCGATATTTAAGTGGTGTATTGAATGGACAGGTAATTTTGACTAGTCATTCCCCTTATATTGTATGTGAAAATTCGCCAAACTCTATTATTCGCCTCTATAAGAAGGACCAGCAAACTTTGGCTGCTTCGGATGGATGCTCAGAAATTATAGAATCAGGATTTACTGATTTCGGTTATAGAATGAGTGTAATACCAGCCGAAGCATTCTTTGCTGATTATGCAATTTTGGTAGAAGGACAATCTGAACTAATTTTCTATAAGACATTAGCCCCGCAAATAGGCATAGACCTTGATAGGCTGAACATTTCGATATTAAGCGTAGAAGGCGTTGGTTTTAAGGTTTATGCAAAGATATTGGATGCCTTAAATATAGAATGGATTGCAAGGACAGATAATGATATAAATAAGATAAAAGACCATGAGGCTTATCGTTTTGCAGGTGTTGAACGAGGATTAGCCCTAATTGAACAAAGTTTTATTATTGGGAAGTCTGACCAAAATATAATAACTGATAATAAGCCGAAGATTCACGGCTTTGCATCAAAAGAAAAAATCCCACAAGAAGTCTTGAAAGCAGTTAATGAACTTCGTGATATGCTTATTGGATATAATGTATATGTGGCAGATGTGGATCTTGAAACGGATTTGTGTAAAGGTCCTTTAAAGGTATCTCTGAAGAACAAATACGGCAAAGACTTATCTGATGAAACTCTTGTCGGCAAGATGAAAGCGCATAAGGCTATTAATATGTATGATTTCCTTCAGAACAACAAGAAAGACTTGTCGATTCTAAAAGATGACTATATAGCGATGCCTTTGTGGGTAGCTAAGAAATTTGTGGAGGATAAATATGGAACTTACTGATGCACAGAAAATCATCGTTGAGCAAGATGGTAATTGTGTTGTTTTGGCAGCACCGGGAAGTGGAAAGACTTTTGTCATCTCTGAAAAGATCCGCAGGATTCTCCTTGGAGATGAATTGCGAGATTTTCAAGGTGTAATAGCTATATCCTATACTCGTAAGGCTGCCAAGAACCTAAAGGATAGAGTCTTTGCAAATATTCCATTTAGCAGAAGTTCTTTCTTTGGTACCATAGATGGATTCTGCTTTTCCGAGGTGATTTATCCTTTCTTATCTCATATATGGGGTAGTAAAAAAAAAGAAATATCTATTAAGTCATTGAATGATTGCGATAAAGATAATCAAGAGTTATTTTTATGGATAAAAGAGAAACGTGATATATACTCCATAGCTGAAGAAGAATGGGCACAGTTGTGGGAACTTTATTATGAAGAAGGATTTGTTCTAGTTGAAGCTTTGGAGCTCTTGGCTTGTAAGATTATAAAGGAAAGTACTGCTTGTCGCAATTATCTGAAAGCAAGATACCGTTACATCTTTATCGATGAATACCAAGATGCTGATATTTACACCAGCATTTTGTTTGATGAATTGGTGAACCTTGGGCTTGTAGGCATAGCTGTTGGAGATGCGAAACAGTCAATATTTGGCTATGACAAGAAGGATAGTAAATACCTACAAGCTTTGGTAGAAAGAGGTGATTTTCATTATTTCCCTTTGGATAAAAATTTCAGATGCTCTCCTTCCATTATTAATTATTCGAATAGATTGATGGATGCAGATTCCACTTTACTTCCTGCCTCACAAATAGATGTCCATCTTGTAAGAATTGAAGGTGAAGAGAGTGCTGTCTCCAAATTTTTGTCTTCCAACATCAAGGATTGTTGTAAACGATATCATGTTGAGAAACTTAGTGATGTGGCAGTACTAGCAAAAACCAATAAATATTTGGATTTGATAGCTTCTCATCTGTCTCTGCCTTATAGAATGTACAATACAACGGGATTGGATAACGATTCGAATGTGTGTTCGTCATTCTATGCAGCCTTATTGAGATTTTATTATGATAGTAACATGACTTTCTTGGAAACATTGGAGGATTTTGTGGATATAGAGATGCTTACTCGATATGACCACAAAAGAGTTCTGCAATTAAAGGTTCAATTGCGTTCTCTTAGCCTTCCTGATGATGTTGAACTATTTGTTGGATATTGCACCGAATTGGCTAATATTATTTTGCCCAATGCATCAAACGATGTATCATCTGCAATATTAAGAAAGGTTATAGGGGATAAAAAATCTTTAGAATCATATAGACCGCTCAATGATAACGAAGTGAACTTAATGACGCTCCACAAGTCGAAAGGTTTGGAGTTTGATTTGGTTTTTCATCTGAATTTGCATGAATGGGTGATACCGAGTAAGAATATAATAAATGGTGACTTTAATAATTGTTATTACCCTTCATGGCAACAAGATTTGGATTTGCATTATGTAGGAATAACAAGAGCAAAGAAAGCTTGCTATATGATAGTAAATAATCGAAGACTTGGGTCTAAAGGTTATATTGTTGCAGGGCGTGATTCTGAGTTTTTATCGCTTAATGGCATTGGAAAGTTAAGAAATGAGTTCTATTTTCAATAAGTTGTCCAACCAATAAAATAAAACTATGATATTGATAATTAAACTTTTTGTTATTTTAGTAATACTAGTATTCCTTTATTTTTGTCAAAAATCATTAGCACAGGCGTTCGCATTTTATCTTGCCGTAAAAATGGTTTTGCCGACAACAACAAGAGTTGGAAGCATAAGTATTTATTCATTTATGTTGTTATGCTTGTTATTTTTTGTTTTAATTAAGAAAAATAATAAGCAGTGTGACTTTTCAAAAAAGAATGTTAAGATAGCTTTGTTTCCATTATTGACGTTAGTCTTACCTTTGTTTCTTATAGGTCTTTTTGGTAATGTGGATTATGCTTTTCAATATAAGCAATTGTTTCAATTTGCTTTAACTGAAATAGCCCCTTATTGTTTGTTTATAATTATCGTTACTTCTGAAGCAAAGTTACAGCTTTGTATAAAAACTTTATTAATTAGTTTTATTGTAATAGGCATTTGGGGTATTATAACATATTTTATAAAGGAGAATCCTTTAGTGTTATCTTTTGCTCTTGCTTTCGATTATTCAAAAGATATGTTTATAGGAGATGGTACGGGGTCTGTTAGGGGAGTTTTTACTTCTACCGCAACGGGCAATCAATCTGAGGGTCCTATTCCTTGGGGACAAATTTGTTTAATTCTTGCTGGTTTTGGATTATTCTTTAAAGGCATGAAAGACATGCATTTAAGAAAAGTCTATATTGTACTGGCTATTTTTAACTGTTTTATGTCAACTAAGCGTTCTGCAATCCTTCCATTGTTAGTTGTTGTTGCATATTATTTATTTAAGGTCGGTTTCTTTACGAAGAGAAATATAATATACTCTTTAGGAGTTTTGGGATTTTCTGCTGTTGTGATCAGCAGTACACCAACTTTACAGAAATATTACCATGCTAATATAGAACCTTCAATTTTCTTTTGGGATGATAATTTAGCTGCTAAAAATGAAATTAAAGGTTCTAATCGCGAAATGAGAATGACGCAAGCTAAATATGTAAATAAACTAATAGAAAATAATGAGATATTTGGACTTGGTTATGGATATACTGCAAAACATATAGAAAGATATGGGGGAAATACTGATGCTTTATTTTTTGAGTCTTTGTATTTGTGGGCTATAGCAAATTCTGGATATTTGGGATTATTGGTTTGGATAATCTTCTTTTATAAGTGGTCTCGAAGAATGATTGCAAATAGAAGTGAAGCTTTAGACATGTATGTATTTAATGGCTCTTATATATTGAGCGTATTCCTAACAAACATATATTGTTCGTTTGCATATTATATGATAGCGTCGGCTTTTATTATAAAGTATCATCAATTCAAAAAGTATAGAATATGAGAAACAATTTCTTTTGTACCATAATTATCCCTGTTTATCAAGTGGAACAATATATTCAGAAATGCCTTTTGTCAGTAGTCTCACAATCATATACAAAAGGTATAGAATGTATTCTTGTAAATGATTGTACTAAAGACGAGAGCATTAATATTGCTCAGAAATTAATAGATGAATCTAGGGGAAACATCAAGTTCAGAATCATCAATCGAGAAGAGAATGGAGGACTTTCTGCGGCTCGTAATACTGGTATTCTAGAAGCTAAGGGTGATTACCTTTATTTTTTGGATAGTGATGACTATATAACTCCAGATTGCATTAAGGTACTTGCAGAAACGGTTCAAAAGTTTCCTAAGGCTCAAATTGTGCAAGCAGGTGCTGAAGCTACCACAAAAGGTTTTGAATATTTGAGTTTAAAATCAACGAAATTAAAAGAATATACTGAAGATAAAAGATACATCAAACGTGAAATGCTGATGGCTCATTACCCACCGACGGCATGGAATAAGCTGATAAAGCGTGATTGGTTGTTGAAACATAATCTTTTTTTCAAGGAAGGTTTGCTTCATGAGGATGATTATTGGAATTTCTTCGCCGCTAAACATGTTACAGCGTATGCCATTTGCAAGCAAGATACTTATCTCTATAATATTCGACCTGGCAGCATCACTCAGGCTCCAAATGAACGAAATATCAAGTCTCGCTTAATTTCAGCCTTCGACTTTATGAATAATATAGATGACTTTTGCAAAAAAGAACAATTGGCTGTGATTTACAAATTGTTAATTGCAGATTTCCGAAAAATATCATTATCCGATAGTATGGCTTATTTACCATTGTTCTACAGTTTAAGTTCTATGTGTGGTATCGTTGGTAAAATAGCGATCTTCCTTGACCTTCATTTGCCAAAGTGTATCTTGAATACTCGACTAATGCAATTGTTTAACGATAAAATAATACCTCGATTGTTATGAATAAACATAAAATTTCAGTAATTATTCCGATATATAACTGTGCGGAATGGATAGAGAAATGCGTGAATAGTATTCTTAATCAGAAATTACCAAATTCCTATGAATTGCAAGTTGTTCTTGTGGATGATGGAAGTAGTGATAATTCAGGAAAGATTTGTGATACATTAGCTCATGAAAATTCTGTTGTGATAGTGATTCATCAGTCCAACGCAGGTGTGAGTGAAGCCCGAAATAAAGGAATTGATGTTTCTGATGGCGATTGGATTTGTTTTGTTGATGGTGATGATGTGCTTAAAGATGATGCTTTTATGATATTGTCAGATCAAGAGGTTGCAGAACATGATATTGTACGATTTGGTGCTTATGTCTTCAGTGATACTTTACCTCAATCATCTTTTGAAAAGAAATATAGTAATGATAAAGATGAATATATCCAACTTGTTGTTCGTAGATTTGCAATGTTGGGCGTGTCGGGGGCTTTCTATAAAAGGGAGTTGTTTTTAAATAATAATATTCGTTTTCAAAACGGCATACGTATGGGAGAAGATTGGATGGTTTTGTTTAAGCTTTTGGTTAAGGCTGAATCTTTCACCTATATAGACAAGGAACTTTATGGTTACCGTGTGAATGATAATAGCGTAACAAGGCGTTTGGTTTCATCTGTTCGCCCAGATGCTCTCATAGCTTTGAATCACATAATAGATTATGCAAAAGAAAATAAATATGTCATATCTTTAAAAGATATTGCTATTGCTCGATCGGACATTAGACGCAATATGATGAAAGAGGCTATACTAAATAAGAATAAGGAGTTTTTTATTAATACAGATAATGCTTTAAAAAAATATGCTCCTCAAAGTTTTTGGGCAGATGTATGGTATAGCCAGAAGTTTAAGCATAAGGTTGGCTTTGTTTTATATTTATGTATGGATAAATTGTATAGATTTCTTTTTTGATAATTGGTTTAAGATTCGTAAATGGTCTTTTGTGAGTATTCTTACGTTAAATTTTAGAAAATCAAAACTTTATTCAATAATACTAGTACGGCTATCCCGCTGATAAATAGTGGAGACGCTGTATTGGTGGTTTACAATTCCTGCTAAGCGATTGAATGGTTGCGGCAAGAAAAATGAAGAATTGTATTTATAATAAGTCATATTGCAAGCATTTTGTAATTGGTGACTATTCTCTCGTTATTAAAGAGATTCCTGATTGCTTGGTGACAGCAAGTTTTCCAGCAAAGGTCATTAACACGTATGACTTTATGAAGGAAGAATGGGTGAAAGTAAAATAAAATATTACTCTATGGATTTTGATTCTAATAATAAAACTCTTCGACCTATATATGATAAACTCGATTCTCTTATAGATAAAGGTTATAACCTGTCTTATGTCTTTAAAGATATAATATTTCGAGGATGTAACCAGTTTGACAGAGATTATAGAGGGGTTCCCTATTGGGTTAGAGATGCAGGAAATACTGCTGAATGTGGATGGACAAAGGAGGAGTTTGAAACATACGTGAGGAATTATGAAAATTACGAGATAGTGCATAGATGGTTGTATTATTATGATTGCAAAATGCTGGTCTGTGCTCTATGTGATCGCTTTAAGATGATTGCATCTATGTTGAGGGTGTTTTACAACCATTTTCCTAGTGAGTCTCCCTGCAAAATGGAAGACTTTAAACATGCAACTGTTACAGTTAGTCCTCAGGATACGATATGTTTTGCATGTGTTAATAGTATTTTTCTTTACCTTGCGTCTTCATTTGATATACTGTCTAAGATTTACGTTGAGTTGCGTGATTATGAAAAATTGGATTTCTCCAAATATCCCAAAATGGTTTCACGGAAAGTTCTGTTGGGAAGTATTGTTAAGACCACTTCTGATATTACAGGTACTATATTTGAAAAACCATCGTGTGTTAATACTATAGTAAATATTAGAAATAGACTCGTGCATGATGGTTCTTTTGATTTTATGCAAATGGTTTATGACTGTTATGATGGACCGAATGGACATTCTGAGGGGACAATCTTGTTTCCTGACATGGAGAATGGTTTATTTGTTACATCAAAAAACAGAAAAAACTTTTATAGTCAATCAAAAAGGTTGAATTTACTTCTGCCAGGGTTACTCACAGATGTGTTTGATGTAATGGAAACAACAATAAATAAACTTTCAATAATTGGTAAAAAAGAAAATGAACGATAGATTAGTTACCCCCCCCATACCAGCGAATATCAGAGAAAATTACTCTTCGTTGGATGGCTTGCGTGCTTATGCTGCCGTAGGTATCGTGCTGATGCACGTTCAGGCTAATCTTGTGATTAAGCCAAGTGTTAACATTTTGACTTGTAATGTGATTCCTTGGTTCACGAATTTCACATTACTGTTCATGATTATAAGTGCGTTTAGTATGTGCTGTGGATATTATGAACGAGTAAAGTCGGGAGCAATAACTCCTGCGAAGTTCTATGTTAAGCGCTATCATCGTACCTGGCCATTCTTTGCAATGATGGTGATGATTAGCTTTGCGATGGAACCATCCTGGAGAACTTTCTGCCAAAGCTTTGCAGACTTGTAAGCGTGCAGCAATAATGTACTCCTTGTTTGGAGCATGTTAAGGTGCTTAATTAAAATCCTGAGTGTAGGCTTTGTTATGTGTTGAAGCACATAGATTCTACGCCTG
>ULPY01043871.1_pt1 | contig 22642 bp, 17 predicted proteins | sample 1953951 | NCBI WGS metagenome assembly ULPY01 (sample SAMEA4835641, study PRJEB28245) | human gut metagenome | biome: gut microbiome; material: fecal sample | place: Denmark | collected 2008
GAGGTTTCACATGCAGAAACTCTAAGACAATCGTAGGAATCAACCTTAGCGCACTTGAAGTATTCGAGGATGGCGCTACAGTATCCGTTGAGACATTGATCGAAAGCGGTATTGTTAAGAATCCAAAAGACGGAGTAAAAATTCTTGGAAATGGAGAGTTAACTAAGAAGCTTACAGTTCAGGCTAATGCATTCAGTGCAAAAGCAGCTGAGAAGATTGAAGCTCTTGGTGGAAAAGCAGAGGTGATCTAATGCTTAAGTCCTTGCGTAAAGCATTAAGTATTGAGGATATCAGAAAGAGACTTCTCTATACATTGGCAATGCTTATCGTTGTTAGGTTGGGATCACAGTTGCCCACTCCGGGAGTAGATCCGACATTTATTCAGAATTTTTTTGCACAGCAGACCGGTGACGCATTTAACTTTTTTGAGGCGTTCACCGGCGGCTCATTTACAAGAATGTCAGTATTTGCCCTGAGTATCACTCCATATATCACATCATCTATTATTATACAGCTTCTGACAATAGCGATTCCAAAGCTTGAAGAGATGCAGAAAGATGGTGAAGATGGAAGAAAGAAAATCGCAGCGATTACAAGATATGTGACAGTTGGTCTTGCACTGATTGAATCTATCGCAATGGCTGTAGGATTTGGACGTCAGGGACTTCTGGAAGAATATAATTTCGTAAATTGTGCAATCGTTGTATGTACGCTTACAGCTGGTAGTGCATTTCTTATGTGGATCGGTGAGCGTATTACTGAAAAGGGAGTTGGAAACGGTATTTCTATCGTACTTCTGATCAACATTGTTTCCCGTGTTCCGGATGATTTTGTGGCACTGTATACACAGTTTATGAAAGGCAAAACAATTGCAAAGGCAGGACTTGCCGGTGTTATTATCCTTGCAGTTCTTCTAGTTGTAGTTGTGTTTGTTATCATTCTTCAGGACGGAGAAAGAAGAATTGCAGTTCAGTATTCCAAAAAAGTACAGGGAAGAAAAATGTATGGCGGTCAGTCAACACATATTCCGTTGAAGGTGAATACAGCCGGAGTAATCCCGGTTATCTTCTCTTCTTCACTGATGCAGACACCAATCGTGATTGCACAGTTCCTTGGAAAAGGAAATGGAACTGGAATTGGAAGTAAGATCCTTGCAGGTTTAAACTCCAATAACTGGTGTGATCCAGAGAATCCGATTTATTCAGTTGGACTTGTGGTTTACATTTTACTTACAATATTCTTTGCATATTTCTATACATCGATTACTTTCAATCCGATGGAGATTGCAAATAATATGAAAAAGAGCGGTGGATTTATCCCTGGAATTCGTCCGGGCAAACCAACAGTTGACTACCTTACAAAGATTTTGAATTATATCATCTTTGTTGGTGCGTGTGGTTTGATCATCGTACAGGTGATTCCATATTTCTTCAATGGTGTTTTCGGTGCAAACGTTTCCTTTGGTGGAACATCACTTATCATTATTGTAGGTGTTGTACTTGAGACAATTAAGAAGATTGAATCACAGATGCTTGTAAGAAATTACACAGGATTTTTAAATAATAAGAGATAACAGTTATTGATATTGTTTTCTATTAAATGTCTTTTAGCTCGCTTTGTTCTGTCCTCAATTGCAGGACGAACAGAGCGGGTTAAACTTGTATAAGGAGGATAAAGATATGAAACTCATCATGTTAGGAGCCCCAGGAGCAGGAAAAGGAACACAGGCAAAGAAGATTGCTGAGAAGTATTCTATTCCGCATATTTCTACTGGAGATATCTTTAGAGCAAACATCAAGAACGGAACAGAACTTGGTAAGAAAGCAAAAACTTTCATGGATCAGGGGCTTCTGGTTCCGGATGAGCTGGTTGTTGATCTTGTTGTAGACAGAGTAAACCAGGAAGATTGTAAGAATGGATATGTACTTGATGGATTTCCGCGTACAATTCCACAGGCAGAGGCACTTGATCGTGCACTTGCTGAGATGGGACAGAAGATTGATTATGCGATCGATGTTGAAGTTCCAGATGAGAATATTGTAAACCGTATGTCTGGAAGAAGAGCTTGTGTTGATTGTGGTGCTACTTATCATATCGTATATGCTCCGACTGCAAAAGAAGGCATCTGCGACAAGTGTGGCGGAGAGCTTATCTTGAGAGACGATGATAAACCAGAGACAGTACTTAAGAGACTTGGTGTTTATCATGAGCAGACACAGCCGCTGATCGATTATTATACAGAAGCAGGAGTACTCAGAGAAGTTGATGGTACAATCGATATCAACGATGTATTTGCTGCAATCGTTCAGATCCTTGGAGAGTAAGTTTTGTTGATTTCATTCAGGAGGATTAAAAATGTCAAAAACTGACGTGATTGAAATTGAAGGAGTTGTAGTTGAGAAACTTCCTAACGCAATGTTCAAAGTAGAACTTGAGAATGGCCATATTGTACTGGCACATATCAGCGGTAAGCTGCGTATGAACTTCATCAAGATTCTGCCGGGAGATAAGGTTACACTTGAGATGTCACCTTATGACCTGAGCAAAGGAAGAATTGTCTGGAGAGACAAGTAAGAATTCTACACATCAAATAACGGGAATGCTGTTGTTTACAACGTTCCGTATCTGAAAAGATAAAAAGATATTATTTTCTGAAAAATATTTTTAGAAAATAATATCTTTTTTAATTTAGGTCTTGACTTTACCATATGTTTTGTGGTAAAGTATGAAATGGTCATTTTTGGAGAGGTGTGTCCAAAAATACCGGAATATATAGGCAGAGCAAAGTAGGGAAGGAGGATTTGACATGAAGGTTAGATCATCAGTTAAACCAATTTGTGAAAAATGCAAAATTATTAGAAGAAAAGGTAGTATCAGAGTAATCTGTGAGAACCCGAAACACAAACAGCGCCAGGGCTAAGGCATTGAACACTTGATGAGTGCAAGCGTAAGCGTAGCACGAATTTAGTGAGAAAGCCTATCAGGAGACTTGGTGAGGTATTATCGAACCTAGTCGAGTGATGCTACTGATGTTTTGTGCAATTATCAAGCGGCTGACAGCATGACACGCCAGGAGGTGTGTGGAGCTGTTTAATATACAGTAAGGATACATCGCATCTGTTCGCAGGTACCGACAGAGCGTGTAGTCTGGGCATCTGACAGACGTTTGTCATCTTTATAAAAAGAGGGAAGATGCTATTGTATATTGCTTATAATACCCGGCATTTGCATTGGCGGATGAGAGTATGATCCGTGCCGGGAAAGGGTATGTAGTTTCCGTACATGCCTGGGCTGGGATATCGGAAGGATACATTCCGGTAGGATGCAGCAGTAGATGAGTTACACCAGACTTCATTTATTAAAATAGAAGATACTCATTTCGCATTCGCAGCCTCAATTAGGGACAATGAACAAGAAAACCAGAAAAGAAAATGGAGGAAAGACACATGGCTCGTATTGCAGGTGTAGACTTACCAAGAGACAAACGTGTAGAAATCGGTCTTACTTATATCTACGGAATCGGTAGAACAAGCGCAGACCGTATCTTAAAAGATGCAGGAGTTAATCCTGACACTCGTGTAAGAGATCTTACAAGTGAAGAAGTAAAGAAAATCAGCGCAGTGATCGATGAGACTCAGGTTGTAGAAGGTGATCTTAGAAGAGAGATCCAGCTCAACATCAAGAGACTGAAAGAGATCGGATGCTACCGTGGAATCCGTCACAGAAAAGGACTTCCGGTACGTGGACAGAAGACTAAGACTAATGCAAGAACATGCAAGGGTCCTAAGAGAACTGTAGCAAATAAGAAGAAATAATAAGAACGTATAAAATAAAGAAAGTAGGTTAGTTTAAATGGCTAAGAGAGTTGCGAAAAAAGTAACAAAAAAACGTGTCAAGAAAAACGTTGAACGCGGACAGGCACATATTCAGTCATCCTTCAACAATACAATTGTTACACTGACTGACGCTCAGGGAAATGCTCTTTCATGGGCAAGTGCAGGCGGTCTGGGATTTAGAGGTTCAAGAAAATCTACTCCATATGCAGCACAGATGGCAGCTGAGACAGCAGCTAAGGCAGCATTAGTACATGGTCTTAAGACAGTAGATGTATTCGTAAAAGGACCGGGATCAGGAAGAGAAGCAGCAATCCGTGCACTTCAGGCATGCGGAATTGATGTAGTAAGCATCAAGGACGTAACACCGGTACCGCACAACGGATGTCGTCCACCGAAACGCAGAAGAGTCTAATTATACTCTGCTGTATAAGAAAAGCAGTTATTTAATAGTAAATGTTGACGCAGCGGCATGAGTACCGCTGGCATGTATAATAATTAGGAGGATAGAAATGGCAGTAAATAGAGTTCCTGTTCTTAAAAGATGCCGTTCATTAGGAATGGATCCGATTTACCTCGGAATCAATAAGAAATCTAACAGACAGTTAAAAAGAGCAAACAGAAAGATGAGCGAGTATGGTCTTCAGCTTCGCGAGAAACAGAAAGCAAAATTCATCTACGGTGTTCTTGAAAAACCTTTCAGAAACTACTATGCAAAGGCAAAACAGCAGGAAGGAATGACAGGTGAAAACCTTATGATCATCCTTGAGTCAAGACTTGACAACGTTGTTTTCCGTCTTGGACTTGCTAGAACAAGAAAAGAAGCTAGACAGATCGTTGATCATAAGCACGTTCTTGTAAACGGCAAACAGGTTAACATCCCATCTTACCTTGTAAAGGCTGGAGATGTTATTGAAATCAAAGAGAACAAAAAAGGTTCACAGAGATACAAAGAGATTCTTGAAGCTACAGCTGGAAACATGGTACCAGAGTGGCTTGAGGCAGACGCTGAGAATCTTAGAGGTACAGTAAAAGAGCTTCCTAACAGAGAAGCAATCGATGTACCGGTTGACGAGATGCTTATCGTCGAGCTGTATTCTAAATAATAATTTGTAACTGTTCAGAGCCAAGCAAAATTTCATAAAACAGCTATAAAATGCTTGCATTTTTAAGACTGTTTTTGAAATTTTATTTGGCGGATACGCCACACCGACGAAATGCGTAGCATTTTGGAGGTTGGCTCTGAACAGTTACAATAATTACGATTTGAAAGGATTGCGCAGGCATTTATGCAGGGCAATCCTAACTAATCTGAATAAGTTGATTAGATACAGTTTTGTACCCCCTCAACATATATTAAGCCCATAAGGAGGGTCTGTGTAGTGTTTGATTTTAATAAACCGAATATTGAAATTACAGATGTTTCAGATGACAAGAAATACGGAAGATTTGTCGTAGAACCGCTGGAGAGAGGATACGGAACTACGCTTGGTAACGCGCTGAGAAGAATCATGCTTTCTTCCCTGCCGGGAGCAGCAATCAGTTCTGTGAAAATCGACGGTGTACTGCACGAGTTCAGTTCCATCCCGGGTGTTAAAGAAGATGTGACAGAGATCATCATGAACCTGAAATCTCTGGCTATCAAGAACACATCTGAGTCTGATGAAGTGAAGACAGCTTATATCGAGTTCGAAGGAGAAGGCGTTGTAACAGGTGCTGATATCCAGTGCGACTCTGATATTGAGATTGTAAACCCGGAGCAGGTAATTGCTACATTAAGCGGTGGCAAAGACAGCAAGCTTTATATGGAACTTACAATCACAAAAGGAAGAGGATATGTAAGCTCAGATAAGAATAAGACAGAAGATATGCCAATCGGTGTTCTTCCAATCGATTCTATCTACACACCGATCGATCGTGTCAACCTGACAGTTCAGGATACACGTGTAGGTCAGGTTACAGATTATGACAAACTGACACTTGATGTCTGGACAAAAGGTACAATGGCTCCTGATGAGGCTGTCAGCCTTGCAGCAAAAGTGTTAAGTGAGCATCTGAAACTCTTCATCGACCTGTCAGAGGTAGCTCAGCAGGCAGAAGTTATGATTGAGAAAGAGGATGACGAGAAAGAAAAAGTTCTTGAGATGAGCATTGATGAACTTGAGCTTTCTGTTCGTTCTTACAATTGTCTGAAGAGAGCCGGAATCAACACAGTTGAAGAGCTCACAAACAAGACTCCGGAAGACATGATGAAGGTTCGTAACCTTGGTCGTAAGTCTCTCGAAGAAGTTCTTGCAAAACTGAAAGAACTCAATCTGGAACTGAACCACGGAGAAGAATAATATTCTTTATCCGTACTATGATAAAGTATCAGGACGCTTAGGTCCTGCACAGGCTGAATTCACAGATTGTGAATATTAGCCCGCTGAAGATTAAATATCCTGATGGTAAGCCCGAAGAGCACAGCAGGAGCATTTGATTAGTAAGCCCGAAGACGCATAACCAAATGTTAATTAATGGAGGAAATTTGAAATGGCAAAGTATAGAAAACTTGGCAGAACAGCAAGCCAGAGAAAAGCTTTACTTAGAAACCAGGTAACAGCACTTCTTAACAACGGAAAGATCGTTACAACAGAAGCTAAGGCAAAAGAGATCTGTAAGCAGGCAGAAAGCCTGATCGCTCTTGCTGTAAAAGAAAAAGATAACTTCGAAGAAGTTACAGTAATGGCTAAAGTAGCACGTAAAGACGCTGATGGAAAACGTGTGAAAGAAGTTGTTGACGGTAAGAAAGTTACTGTTTATGACGAAGTTGAAAAGACAATCAAGAAAGATAAGCCAAGCAGACTGCACGCTAGACGTCAGATGCTGAAAGTTCTCTTCCCGGTTAAAGAAGGCGAGAAGAGAAACATGAAAGATGTTGACATGGTTGCAAAACTCTTTGATGAGATCGCTCCAAAATATGCTGATCGTAACGGTGGTTACACAAGAATCGTAAAGATTGGTCAGCGTAAAGGTGACGCAGCTATGGAAGTTCTGATCGAGCTTGTTTAATTTGATAATATAGCTGATTTTTGACTCCTATGTGAGATGTATGTCTTACATAGGAGTTTTTTGTATATTAGGAAAGTGCTTTCCTAATATCTTTACAACTGTGCAAGTCAAGAGATTACCGAAAAAATCTTTGGATGTATGGGGGAAATTTTTGATGAGGTGAAACTCAAAAATAAATTACCCAATTTCAAAATATATTACGATTGCCGGAAAAGAAAGTTTAAGTGATAATGGTGGCAAGATATTCATAAAGAAATCACATTTACACAACACAGGGATGATAAGGAGCGAACACTATGAAAAAGAAACAGGCAATCGCATTATTACTTGCAACAGTACTTGCCGGTACAGGTACTGTACCATATGCATTTGTGTCAACTGTGTATGCAGGACAAGGAAATGCACCGGATGCACCGACAAATCTCAAGACAGAGATGCTTAATGAAGCATATGGTATTGATACGAAAGACCCGGCTTTCTCATGGGTAGTCAATGACAAAGATCAAAAAGAAGTACAGACAGCTTATCGTATTATTATTTCAGAAACATCAGAACTGAAAGGTGAGGTGCTTGATACAGGCTGGGTGGAATCGGACGAGAACAGTTATGCACATGCAGAGGGTCTGTCAGATAAGCTGCAGGATAATGAACTTTATTATTGGCAGGTGCAGACAAAAGATAAAGATGGAAATGAGAGCCCGTTATCAGAAGCTTGTCCATTTATGACAAATGTATCAGGAGAATGGCAGAGTCTGAATGGAATTTGGGCAACACCGAATGCAACTCCGGAGTCAGGAGAAGAAGAGAAAGATCCAAGTCTATGGACAGACTTTACATTGGAACAGAAGATGTCCATCAAAGAAGGTGGAGCATTTGCAATGCTTGTCAGAATAGATGACGCTGGAAAGAATGGTTATATGGTTCAATTCCGTTCAAATGATAATCAGATTAAGATTCATCAGATTGATAATGGCACAATTAATACAAATGCATTTCAGGTAATCAATTTAGCTGAATCAGAAATAACATTACCAGAAGATGGAAGTGAATTTGGCGTAAGGATTGATTTCAAAGGAATAAGGATGACATTTTCTATTCTTACAGATTTGCAGAGTGAAGATGCACAGTATGTAGAAGTTGGGTCTGCTGAAGTAGATGGTGGTCGTACAGATGGAAGAATCGGATATCGTACCGGAAGAACAGAAGCTGGAACAATAGATGATTTGGTAATTACATCAACAGATGAAGCAAAGACAGTTTTGTATTCTTCAGATTTTGAGTCAGATGATAAGCTTTTCTCAGGTCTGTCTGTTGTAGATGGCAAATTAAATGTAGGAAAGTCAGTGTACAGTGTATGGTCCGGTGATACAACAAAGCCATATACAGGAGAGACAACTCCGGAAGAGTCAGATAAAGAAGATGAGAATCTCTTAACAGAAATCTCAAGATATTCTTTTTTCCGTAGTCCAAAGCTTACAATTGAAAATACTGATAACATTGATAAGGCAATTGTAAGTACGGCAAGCCGTGGAACAGCAAAGGACAGAGGCACGATTTATGATATATTCATGAACGGAACCTGCCTTGGGGCCGGATCAGCAAGAGAGATGTCTAATGTAGGTAAATACAGCACCGGAAGTGGATATACTCAAGTTTATTATAATTCTTATGATGTGACAGAACTTCTTACAAACGGAGATGCTAATGTAATCAGTGCTGTTGGAAATTCAAGAGATGACAGTCGAAGTATTTTGGTGCAGATGACGGTATTTTATAAGGATGGAACAAAACAGGTTCTGACTAATAGTGGTGTTGAAAATTCAGGATGGAAGACACTTGATGGAACAAATGCGTTTGGCGATGACGGCAGCGGTATCGGAACAGGATATGTAACACTTTTACATGATAATATTAATGCTGAGAAATATCCGGCAGGATGGCAGAATGCAGACTATGATGATAGTAAATGGGCGTCAGCAGTGATTAAGAATCAGGTGGCTGATTCAGCAACAGGAACGAGTGGAAGAGTTCTTTATCCATATACATCAGAGAATGTGCTTCGTGAGACTACGAAGGAAGCAACCAAGAAGGTATATATCAATAAATCAGGAAATGTAGTTGTAGATCTTGGAAAAGAGATTATCGGTGGTATGAAAGTCAACATCGAGAGTGACGCAAAGCAGTCTGTTACAGTTCATATGGGAGAAGAGATGAATGGTGATAACGTAAAATACCAGTTATCTGCAAAACCTGTTTATGAAGATACATGGACATTAAAAGAAGGCACAAACGAATTTGAGACCGCTACAATGCGTAATTTCCGTTATGTCGAGCTGATTGGTCTGGATGATGTAACAAAGCAGGCAATTGTGGACAATCCAGACAGCATCATGGGATGGGCGATCAAACAAGAATTTGATCAAGAGGATTCAAGCTTCAAGGCAACAGACGGTTCAGATGCAGCAACATTGTTAAATCGTCTGTGGGAACTTTCAAAGTATTCGATTGAAGCAACAAATCAGGATGTGTTTACTGATTCACAAGCCCGTGAGCGTGCTCCTTATGAAGGCGATTTATTGGTTAATTCAAGCACAAGTTATGCAGTGTCTGAAAATTATTCATTGGCAAGACATTCTAACGAATGGCTGATCGATAATCAGACCTGGCCAAATGATTACAGAATTTTTTCTGTAGAGATGTCTTATCTCGATTATATGTATACAGGAAACAAAGATTCTATTTCGGAGTACTACACAGGACTTAAGAAAAAACTGACAGAAGAAGTGGAATATGAAGATTCTGCAACAGGATTGATACGGGCAAATGGAAGTCAGGCAGGTAATACATCTTTGATTGACTGGCCAACATCCGAAAGAGATGGATACCAGGGAAGTTATTATGATGTGGTATTCAATGCAGAGTATGTTGGAATCTATCTTAAGATGGCGGATATTAGTACAGCACTTGGAAAGACAGATGATGCAAAATACTACACTGAGAAATCAGAGAAGCTCAAAGAAAGTCTTCTGAAATATGCATATGATAAGGAAAACGGATGCTTCTACGATTCTCTTGCAAAGGATTATGCAGCAACAAAGCATTCTTCCACCCATGCAACTGCTTATGCATTGACTTATGGTGTGTTTGACAGCCAGGAAATGGCAGATCAGATGTGTGATTTCGTATATGAAAAGTGCAAGGATGAATTTAAAGGAAGCGTTTATGTGACGTACTTTATTCTGAAGGGCTTGTATAATGGAAATCATGGAGATTATGCAGAAAAGCTGATGACGAATCAAAAAGTCGGAACGGATGTAAAGACATTTGCCTCTCTTCTGGATGATTTGAACTGTACGATCACACCGGAGGCATGGGGACACAAGTGGAAAGGAAACATGACAATGTCTCATCCGTGGGGTGCTGCACCAGGCTGCTCTATTGTACAGGGAACTTTTGGTATTATGCCGATAGATGCAGGATTTGATGAATTTACGATCAAGTTCCAGCCAGGTGAAGTTGCATCTGCAGAAGTGACAACACCGAGTGTGAAGGGAGAGATTCAGGCATCCTATGCAAATGGAACAGCTGACGATATTGAAAACCTGAAGATGACAGCCAGCGTTACGATTCCAGTAAATACAAAAGCAAAGGTTTCTCTTCCGGTTCCAAGTGCAAGATATACAACAATGTGTGTAAATGGAGAGAAAGTAAAAGGAACTAACGACGGGACTTACCTGACGGTAGAACTTGGATCAGGAACTTATGATTTGTCTCTCAGTGATGAGAAAGAAGATGCAGAAGTGACTCTGACTGGTAAAGTATCCGCAGATACAACAGAATTAATTCTTGGAAAGACAGCACAGATTAAGACCACCGTAAAGGATCAGTTTGGTGAAAAGTATACAGAAGCAAAAGGACTGAAATTAACCTATACAAGTTCTGACGAAACAGTAGCTACTGTAGATGAGAAGGGTGTTGTTACACCAGTGAAAGCCGGAACAGCGACCGTAACTGTAACAGCAGAGTACAACGGAACTAAGACAGAAATCGGTACATTGGACTTTAATGTAGTCAAAGTACTGAAAGGTACAGAAGTAAAAGTCAAGACAGATAAAGAAAAACTGGAAGTTGGAGATACTGCACAGGTTGTTCTTGTGAATGTTTACGATGACGGATCAGAAGAGGAAGTAAGTCTGGCTGGTGTAACCTTCAGTGTAGAAGGAGAAGGCGCAACAATTGATGAATCTGGCAATCTGACAATTACAGGAGCCGGTGAATTTAAGATCAATGTATCAACTACAACAGAATTTGAGGATGCAACAAAAGAGACAGGAACAGAAAACCTTACTTATGACACGATCTGGAGTTTTGATGGACAGAGTAGTCCGCTAAGTGGAGTTAATCTGAAAGATGGGAAGATTTATGCAGCAAAAGGACAGAAAGTTGTCAATACAGACGAAGACAAGAAGGGAAATGTAGTCAGCGGAACATTTACAATTGAAAATATTGCTGCCAATATCGCATTCAATGTACAGGATGGAAGTCATCAGTACTTCTGGCAGTTCCGTTCGGACAGCAAGACATTAAAGAAGCATACACAGATTGGTAATAACATTGCTGTTTATGGTGCAGAGGTTCCGATTGTTCTGAATGATGGGGAAAATACATTCCTTATTGCAACGGTAGGAGACAAGATTTACACTTACCTGAATGATGAACTGATTGATGTGTGCGATGTAAATAAAGAACTGCCGACAAGCGGTGGATTCGGAATCCGTAACGGTGGGTCTGAGAGCTCTTATATCAGTAATCTTAATGTAGGAAGCAATCTGAAATACACAGTGAGTACAACTGTAACAGCAGAAGAAAAAGTCCAGGTAAATAAGAACTTCCTGAATAAGACAATCGAGTATGCAAAACAGCAGAAAGAGTCTGAGGAGTTCAATAATGCAATTGTAGATGTACAAAAGTCTTTCAGCGAAGCACTGGAGAAAGCAGAAACAGTCGCAGCGGATAAAAATGCAACACAGGAAGAGGTTGATGCAGTATGGCAGAAACTACTCACGGAAGTACATAAGCTTGGAATGATCAAAGGAGATATTACTTCTCTTGAAAAACTTGTTGATGTTGCGGAAGCAATTGATCTTGATAAATATGTAGAAGTTGGTCAGGTAGAATTTAAAGATGCACTCAAAGCAGCACAAGATCTGATTGCAGATAAAGATAATGCAATGCAGAAAGAAATCACAGAAACAGAAGACAATCTACTCTCAGCCATGCTGAATCTGAGATTTAAAGCAGATAAGTCAATCCTGAAGAGTCTGATCGAAGATGCAGAGACGAAAGAAGAATCAGCATATACAGCAGAGAGTTATACAGTGATGGCTTTAGCACTGAATGATGCAAAAGTTGTAATAGAGAACGAAAACGCAACGCAGGAAGAGGTTGATGAAGCAGCAGCAACACTGAAGAGTGCGATTGACGGTCTGGTTGTTGTCAAGGATGACAAGAAAGATGACAACAAAGATGATGGCACCAAAGGCGATGATAGCAAAGATGATGGCACCAAAGGCGATGATAGCAAAGATGACAGCACTAAAGGAGACGACAACAAGGATAATTCAGCCGGTGAATCCAAAGATCAGAACAACAGTCAGAGTGGAAGTGACAAGAAGGAAACGACAGCAAAGAATAGAGCTTCCAAGACAGGTGACATGACAAGTCTTCTGTTCCCGGCACTGATGCTTACAGCGAGTGCAGGAGCAATCGGTGGAGTAGCGGTTCAGCGTAAGAAAAAAGGAAACAAAAGAGAAAACAGTAAAAAATAATAAAAGATAACGAGATATAACGTTAGATTTTACGACAGACTGTCGGGCAGGATGGAAGAGAAATTTCCACTGTCCGGCAGTCTTTTTGTCAAGTTAAAATTCAGTTTTGTAAAAAGTGCACAAATGATGTTAAAAAAATAACGTTAAAACTTTAACAACAGGCACATTGACAATTAATTAACGAACTAGTATACTAATACCTGTAATCGGGAAACATAAAAACAACCCGATCGGATAAAACTTGCAGGTTACGAAAACAGTGACTATAAAAATGATTTATTCAAGTACAGGAGGAATACTCAGATGGCAAAGAAAGAGGCGGCAAAAACTGTAGAGACAAAGACAGTAAACACCGGATTCATTGATAACGTTGAAGCTCTTGAAGCAAAAATGAAAGAGATGCGCGAGGCACAGAAAATCTTCGCTACATTTACACAGGAGCAGGTTGACAAAATCTTCTATGAAGCAGCTATGGCAGCAAACAAGCAGCGTATCCCGCTTGCAAGACTTGCAGTAGAAGAGACTCAGAGAGGTATTCTCGAGGATAAGGTTATCAAAAACCATTACGCAGCAGAGTATATTTACAACGCATACAAAGATACAAAGACATGTGGTGTTGTAGAAGAAGATAAGGCATTTGGAATCAAAAAGATCGCAGAGCCAATCGGACTTGTTGCAGCAGTTATCCCTACAACAAACCCGACATCAACAGCAATTTTCAAAACACTGATCTGCTTAAAGACAAGAAATGCAATCATCATCAGCCCACATCCGGCTGCTAAAGCATCTACAATCGCAGCAGCTAAAGTTGTTCTTGATGCAGCAGTGAAAGCAGGAGCTCCGGAAGGAATCATCGGTTGGATCGATGCTCCATCACTGGAACTTACAAACACAGTAATGAGAGATGCAGATATCATCCTTGCAACAGGTGGTCCTGGAATGGTTAAAGCAGCTTACTCTTCAGGAAAGCCGGCACTCGGAGTTGGAGCTGGTAACACACCGGTTATCATCGACGATACAGCAGATGTAAGAATGGCAGTTAACTCAATCATCCACTCTAAGACATTTGATAATGGTATGATCTGTGCGTCTGAGCAGTCTGTAACAGTACTTGAAAGCGTATATGAGGAAGTTAAGAAAGAATTCCAGTACAGAGGATGCTACTTCCTGAAACCAGGTGAGGAGCTTGACAAAGTTCGTAAGACAATCATCATCAACGGTGCACTGAACAGCAAGATCCCAGGAAAATCAGCTTATGAAATCGCTCAGATGGCAGGCGTTGATGTACCGAAGAATACAAAGATCCTGATCGGAGAAGTTGAATCTGTAGATATTTCAGAAGAATTTGCACATGAGAAATTATCACCGGTACTTGGTATGTACAAAGCTAAAACATTTGATGAGGCTCTTGAGAAAGCAGCTCAGCTTGTAGCAGACGGTGGATATGGACATACATCTTCACTCTACGTACATCCGGCAGAGACAGAGAAGATTGCAAAACATGCAGCAGCAATGAAGACTTGCCGTGTACTGATCAACACACCTTCTTCTCACGGTGGAATCGGAGACCTTTATAACTTCAAGATGGCTCCGTCCCTTACACTTGGATGTGGATCATGGGGTGGAAACTCTGTATCAGAGAACGTAGGAGTAAAACATCTGCTTAACATCAAGACAGTTGCAGAGAGGAGAGAAAATATGCTGTGGTTCAGAACACCTGAGAAAGTTTACTTCAAGAAAGGTTCTATGCCGGTTGCACTGGATGAGCTTGGAACAGTAATGCATAAGAAGAAAGCATTTATCGTAACAGACTCCTTCCTTTACAAGAACGGATATGTAAAACCGATCGAAGATAAATTAGATGAAATGGGAATCCAGCATACATGCTTCTTCGAAGTAGCACCAGACCCGACACTTCAGTGTGCACGCAAGGGTGTTGACCAGATGAGACAGTTCGAGCCAGATACAATCATCGCTCTTGGTGGTGGATCTGCAATGGACGCAGGTAAGATCATGTGGATCATGTATGAGCATCCGGAAGCAAACTTCGAAGATATGGCTATGGACTTCATGGACATCCGTAAGAGAGTATTTACATTCCCTAAGATGGGAGAGAAAGCTTACTTCATAGCTATCCCAACATCTTCAGGAACAGGTTCTGAGGTAACACCATTCGCAATCATCACAGACGCTGACACAGGTGTTAAATGGCCAATCGCTGACTACGCTCTGCTTCCAAACATGGCAATCGTAGACGTAGACAACATGATGACACAGCCGAAGGGACTGACAAGTGCTTCAGGTATCGACGTTATGACACATGCAATCGAGGCATATGTATCTATCATGGCAACAGATTACACAGATGGTCTTGCTATGAAGGCTGTTAAGCTTGTATTCGAGAACCTTCCATCTGCATACGAGAACGGAGCAAACGATCCGAAGGCTCGTGAAGAGATGGCAAACGCTTCCTGTATGGCTGGTATGGCATTCGCAAATGCATTCCTTGGTGTTAACCACTCCATGGCTCATAAGCTTGGTGCTTTCCACCACCTGCCACACGGTGTTGCTAACGCAGTAATCCTTACAGAAGTTATGAGATACAATGCAGCAGAAGTTCCGACAAAGATGGGAACATTCTCACAGTATCAGTACCCACATGCACTTGCAAGATACGCAGAACTCGGACGTTTCGCAGGATGCACAGGTAAAGATGACAAAGAAGTATTTGAGAACTTCATCGCTAAACTTGAAGAACTCAAAGAGAAGATCGGAATCAAGAAGACAATCAAAGATTACGGCATTGATGAGAAGTACTTCCTTGACACACTTGATGAAATGTCAGAGCAGGCATTCAACGATCAGTGTACAGGAGCTAACCCAAGATACCCACTCATCCAGGAGATCAAAGATCTGTACCTGAAATGCTACTACGGAAAATAAATCGCATTGCATAAGCAGGCATATGACCGTTAGAATCTAAAATATACGAAGAGAGACAGAATGATGTTGAAAAGCATTGTTCTGTCTCTTTTTTACGTGAGCAACGAGCCAAAGTCTGTGCTTGCACAAGACCTTGGCGACTGCCGCGATAACTTGGAAAATACAGTTTTTGAGTTTTCCAAGTATACATGAGCAACGAGCTAAAGTTTATGATTGTTAATAAATAAACAATGTATAAGAGAGAAAAAATCTTGTTAAAAACTGCACAAACTTGCTCTGAAGGGGTTTTATTTCTAAAAATTGTGAGATATAATGACATCATCAAAACAAAGTAAGAGCCGTAAGGCAAAAGGAACAGCCCCGCAGAGCTGAGATAAAATAAGAGCAGACAAGAAGGAGCGTTCAAGATATAAGGAGGTCTATATTATGAAGTTAGAAGAAAAAAATCTCATCGTGAAACGTGCTTACAAATCAGTCTATAAATGTGATGATTGTATCGTGAAAGTTTTTAATGAAGGACATCCGAAGTCAGATGTATTTAATGAGGCTCTGAATACTGCAAGAGTAGAAGAGACAGGTCTGGACATTCCGAAGGTAAAAGAAGTAACTCAGATTGATGGAAAGTGGGCAATTGCTATTGAGTACAAAACAGGTAAGACACTTGAGGACATGATGGAATCTGATATGAAGAATCTGGAAAAATATATGGAAGACTTTGTTGATCTCCAGTTACAGGTTCAGAGTAAGAAATCACCGCTTCTGAAAGGAATGAAAGATAAATTAGCTCGTCAGATCAATGGATTGAAAGATCTTGATGCGACTACACGTTATGAACTTCTGACAAGACTTGAGAGTATGCCAAAGCATAATAAAGTATGTCACGGAGACTTTAATCCGAGTAATGTGATCGTAGGAAAGAATGGAAAGATGACTGTAGTTGACTGGGCTCATGCAACACAGGGAAATGCAAGTGCAGATGCAGCAATGACATATTTGCTTTTCGCACTGAAAGATCAGAAAGTAGCAGATCTCTATCTGAAATTGTTCTGCAAGAAGAGCGATACAGCAATGCAGTATGTACAGCAGTGGCTTCCGATTGTGGCAGCAGCACAGTTATCTAAAGAAAATGAACTTGAAAAAGATTTTCTGATGAGATGGATTGATGTTGTTGATTATCAGTAGAAAATAGAGTTGTTTCTAAAAAAGAAGCGCTGGAAGATGAAAATGAAATCTTCCGGCGCTTCTTAATCTTCTTTTTATTATTTTACCAACTTGTAAAGAAAACGTTATCGCCAATTACAACACCGGTTCTGCTTGTCGATGGTGCGTACAGGAAGTAATAACAGTCGGCTACGGCAGCAAGACGAGCTCCGTTGATCGCATCCTGTGCAACCTGGATAGAAAGACTTCGTGGACCTTGCTTTAATACACGGTCTAAGGAACCTGTCCATACAGGAGCAAACTGTCCTTGGGCATAGATGACATCATGAATAGAATTCGGAAAGCGACTGCTATATACACGATTCATAATGACTGTAGCAACTGCAAGCATAGAGTCGTAATCATAGTGGGCCTCACATTGCAGGATTGCTGCAAGAAGTGTAAGGTCATCAGACGCAATGGCAGATCCGGAACTATTGGAGCCACCAGAAGAACTTGAACTTCCGGAGGATGAGGAACCTGAATTGCCGGAGTTCCCAGAGGAACTGGAAGTATTCGCTTTGTTCGCACTGGCAGCAGCCTCAGCTTTTGCAGCTGCTTCGGCTTTCGCAGCGGCTTCCGCCTGTTTCCTGGCTTCTTCTGCCTGACGAGCTGCCTCTTCTTCTTTGGCTTTCTGCAGTTTTGCATTCACCTCATTCAAATTAGTAGAAGTTGCAGCAGCTTTTGCCTGTAATTGTGTCTGCTGTGTCTTCAATTTGTTCTGTAAATCTTTCATGGAAGCCTGCTGTGCTTCCAGGTCTGCTTTCTGATCGGCAATCTGCTGGTGAACATCTTTCAGATTGTTCAGAGCTTTGCGGTCGTAGTTACTTAAATTTTCAATAAAATCAGCTTTATTTAGAAAATCTGACATATTTTCTGCTGAGAAAAGCATCTCAAGCATTGTAGCACTTCCGTGCTCATACATATATTTGATACGGCTTTTCATATCTTCATACTGCTGATCTTCGTTTTTCTGCGCTTTCTCAAGATCATCCTGTGTTTTGTCTATATCACTGTTGAGGATCTCAACCTGCATCTCAGTATCAGATATCTTCTCACTCAGGGTGAGGATATCCTGGTTGATGCCTTTTAATTCGTTCTCAAGGGCAGAGGTCTGGTTTTGCAGATTGTCTATCGTGTCTGTAGCATAGACAGGAAGTGCAGAAAATACAATTGCAAGGGAACAAATGAGCGCGGTGCCCGTATGTAACTTGCTTTTTTTGTAAAATGCCATAATCTCAATATCCTTTCTTTAAATGACATTGCATAGTTGTCGAAAACCTATTATACTATAAAACAGAGAATTAATCAAATTTGCGCGAAACATTTTATGATTGTTTTACAAAATGATTAAAAAGATGTTACTTTTTGTAACAATTGACGGATAGAAAATACAGAAGATAAGGAAAAAAGTATGGAAAAAAAGGAAATTAAGATTGTTGGATTAGATCTCGATGGAACACTTCTTACAGATAAGAAGGAACTTCTTCCTTATACGAAGAATGTAATCGGAGAGGCACTGCAGAATGGTACAGTTGTTCTTGTTGCAACCGGAAGACCATGGACAGGAGTTCCGGAAGAATTACGTGAGCTTACGGGGATGGATTATGCACTGACTGCGAATGGGGCAAGGATTATCGAGACGAGAACCGGAAAGGTACTGGAAGAACATCTGTTATCCAAAGAAGCAGCAAAAAAAGCAATTGCAATCGGAAGAAAATATGATACTCTGTTGGAAGTTTATTTTGATGGGCAGGGATATGCTCAGAAAGATGAGATCGCGCAGGTGAGAAAGTATCATAAGAATCCGAACATGTGGGATTATTTTCTGAGAACACGAATAGCGGTAGACAGACTGGAAGATCTGCTGGATGAAAAAGAAGGGAATCTTGATAAAGTACAGATGTTGTTTGCAGATATGGAAGAGAGAGAAGAGGCATGGAAAGAGCTGGAGCGAGAAGGCGTCTTTGAACTGGTTGGCTCTCTTCAATATAATATAGAAATCAATGCAGTTGGTGTAAATAAAGGAACCGGACTTGTGAATCTTGGCAAGATGCTTGGAATCAGGCGGGAAGAGATCATGGCGTGTGGGGATGGCGATAATGATATCGCAATGCTCAAGGAAGTTGGATTTGGGGTTGCCATGGCGAATGCCGAAGAAAAGGTCAAAGCTGTAGCTGATTATATTACGGAGAGCAACAATGATGAGGGGGTTGCAAAGGCCATCGAGAAGTTTGTTCTGAAATGAGGAGGGGAATCATGTTAGAAGTATTAAAGGTTATCATTTTAGGAATTGTGCAGGGAATCACAGAGTGGCTTCCAATCAGTAGTACAGGTCATCTGATTCTGGTAGAGCAGCTGATCCAACTGAAGCAGAGCGAGGCATTTACGAATATGTTCAATGTGGTGATTCAGTTTGGATCGATCCTGGCAGTTGTAGTAATTTATTTTCATAAGTTAAATCCGTTCTCACCGACGAAGACGGAAAAGCAGAAGAAGATGACAATTCAGTTATGGATTAAAGTAGTGATCGGAACAATTCCGGCACTGATCGGAGGAGTGTTGCTGAACAATCTGATTGAATCAAAACTGAGTAATGCATATGTTGTTGCATTGATGTTGATTGTTTATGGTATTTTATTCATTGTAATTGAAAAACGTAATGAGAAAAGAGAACCGAAAGTAAAAAGAATCTCTCAGCTTTCTGTGAAGACAGTTCTTCTGATCGGAGTTTTCCAGATGATGGCGATGATCCCTGGGACGTCCAGATCCGGCGCAACGATTGTCGGAGCACTGGCACTTGGGGTTTCAAGAAGTGTTGCAGCAGAGTTTACATTTTTCCTTGCAATTCCGGTTATGTTTGGAGCAAGTGCACTGAAGTTGTTTAAGTTCGGTCTGGCATTTACCCCAATGCAGGTATTTCTGCTTCTTCTTGGAATGATCGTATCCTTTGCAGTATCTGTTATAGCGATCAAGTTCCTGATGAAATATATCAAGAACCATGACTTTAAGGCATTTGGATATTACAGAATCGTACTTGGAATCGTTGTATTCTTATTCTTCGGTATCCAGGCTTTATTCAAATAAGGTATGTATTATTGAATAGAGTGCAGTGTGTTTTACTGTTCACAGTTATTGTGAACAGTAAAATTTTGTATTTCCAAAAGAAATCGTGCATAATTACGTCTTGCATTTTATGAAAAGCATGTTATAATTATTAACATGTTTTGAATTTTTATGCAGAGAAAAGAGGAGGAGATTAAGATGAAAAAGTTTTTATCAGTATTTCTTACTGCAGCATTAGCAGTCAGCATGCTGGCAGGTTGTGGTAGTAAGAACGAAACAGTAACAGCAAAGGTAATCGATATTGACCTTACAAATGAAGAATATGCATTTGGTGTGGACAAGAATCAGCCGGAACTTCTTGAGAAGACAAATGAGTTTATTGCAAAGATCAAATCAGATGGAACACTTGATGAGATCTGCAAAAAATATTTCTCAGACGGAGAGCCGGAAGCAGTAAAATCAGCAACACTTGATACATCTAAGGATCAGTTGGTTGTAGCTACAAATGCAGCATTCGAGCCATTTGAGTATACAAAGGGTGAAGATTATTATGGAATCGACATGGAGATTGCAAAGCTTCTTGCTGATGAACTTGGGAAAGAGCTTGTAATCGAGAACATGGATTTTGATGCAGTTTGTCTGTCTGTAAGCCAGCAGAAATGTGATATTGCTATGGCAGGACTTACAATCAATGAAGAGAGAGAAGAATATGTTACATTTACAGATTCTTACTATTCAGCATCCCAGCGTTTGATCGTTCCAAGCAATGTTACAACATTCGATGATTGCAAGACAGCAGATGACGTTGCAGCTAAGCTTGCTGAGACAAAATCATCTGACCAGATTGGTGTTCAGCAGGGAACAACAGGTCAGTACTATGTTGAAGGAAGCGAAGATTGGGACTTCCCGGGACTTCCGGCAAAATGTGTGACATACAAGAGCGGATCACTTGCAGTACAGGATATGCTCAATGGAAATATTCAGTATGTGATCATTGATGCAGCACCGGCAGCAGCAATCACAGATGCAATCAACGCAGTTCAGTAAGAGTATTTACTAAGAATTTACAGGCAGTAAAATAACAGAATTTATTAACGAGGGAAATACAGGCAGAAGATGATGCATGCATTTTCCTCTTTTTGGAGAAAGGAAACAAATGGGGAATTTTAGTCAGAAAGTAGACAAATTTATTGATATATTTCTGAATCAGAATGGCTATGTGAAAGTAGTTCAGGGACTGCACAATACTTTGCTGATCGCAATCTGCGGTCTGATTATCGGTATTGTGATCGGTACTTTGATCGCTACAGTCCGTGTGATTCCGAAATATAAAACTCTTCCGAGAGTATTGAATCATATTTGCAGCTTTTACGTTGCATTATTCAGAGGAACTCCTATGGTAGTTCAGCTCCTTATCTTTTATTATGTACTCCTTCCGATTTTTGGGGTGAAGATTACCGGAGTACAGGTTTCTATGGTTGTATTTGGTCTGAATAGTGGTGCATATATTTCAGAGATCATGCGAAGCGGAATCCAGTCTGTCGATCCGGGACAGATGGAAGCCGGAAGAGCAGTCGGACTCAGTTTTGGAACAAGTATGATGAAGATTGTGATTCCGCAGGCTGTAAAGAACATTCTTCCGACACTTGGAAATGAGTTCATTTCTCTTATTAAAGAGACATCTGTAGTAAGCTTTGTTGGCGCAGCTGACCTTTATGTTGCATTTAACTATATCGGAAGTAACAGCTACGAATTCATGGTACCGTACCTTGTAATGGCGTTAATCTACATTGCACTTGTGCTTGTGATCACATTACTTGTTAAATTATTAGAAAGGAGCCTGAAGAAGAGTGATAGACGTAATTAATCTGCAAAAAAGCTTTGGGGACAAAGAGATTCTGAAGGGAATCAATGTTACGATCAATAAAGGCGATATCGTTGCGGTGCTCGGACCATCCGGCTCTGGTAAAAGTACATTTTTACGATGCTTGAACTGTATGGAAGACCCGACAGGCGGAAGTATTATCTTCAATGGTGTTGATATCGCAGATATGAAGGTTGATATTAATCAGCATCGCCGCCATATGGGAATGGTTTTCCAGCATTTCAATCTTTATAATAATAAGACAGTTCTTCAGAATGTCATGATGGCACCTGCATATCTAAAATGTAAGGACATTGATAAGGCAAAGAAAAAGAATCGTATGATCAAATTTAAAAATATGTTCCGTGGAAGTGACAAGAAGGAAGAACTGATTCCGATCACTGAGACAAAGGAGCAGATCAAGAAAGAAGTAAAGGAGCAGGCAATGGCTCTTTTGAAGAGAATCGGATTGGAAGATAAAGCGGATGTGTATCCGTCTACACTTTCCGGTGGACAGAAACAGCGTGTCGCGATTATCCGTTCCATGGCTATGAATCCTGATGTAATTCTTTTTGATGAGCCAACTTCAGCACTTGACCCGGAAATGGTAGGAGAAGTACTTGAACTGATGAAAGATCTGGCAAAAGAGGGAATGACAATGGTTGTTGTTACTCATGAGATGGGATTTGCCCGTGAGGTTGCTTCAAGAGTTCTTTTCATTGATGACGGTCAGATTAAGGAAGAAGCTGCCCCGGCAGAATTCTTTGAACATCCGAAAGATCCAAGACTTCAGGAGTTCCTTTCAAAGATCCTGTAAAAGAAAATGCGTAGCATTTTGGAGGTTGGCTCTGAACAGT
>ULPY01061026.1_pt1 | contig 22173 bp, 19 predicted proteins | sample 1953951 | NCBI WGS metagenome assembly ULPY01 (sample SAMEA4835641, study PRJEB28245) | human gut metagenome | biome: gut microbiome; material: fecal sample | place: Denmark | collected 2008
GATGAGAAAGCAGATCAGAGGTCTGACACAGGCTTCTTCAAATGCAGAGGATGGTATTTCCACTGTACAGACTGCAGAAGGTGCTCTGAACGAAGTTCAGGATATGTTACAGAGAATGAATGAACTGGCAGTTAAGGCAGCTAATGGAACGAACTCTGAAGATGACAGAAGTTACATCCAGAATGAAATTGATCAGTTGACTACTGAAATTGACCGTGTATCTGAGACCACCAAGTTCAACGAGACTTATTTGCTGAAGGGTGACAAGAGCTTAGATAAACAGTATAGTTTTAGCTATGGTAAGTATACAGCTCAGACTATATCTGCTGACTTTGCAGAAGGTAAGGATGGATTGACTTTGACCGCAAAGACAAAGCCTGCTGCAACAAGTGAAAAAATTCAGGATGAACAGAATGAGTTGTTGATTTCATTGAGAGATCAAGGAGTAACTTTAAATGCTCAGGTAAATGATGCTGGTGATGCTGTTAGCTATACTCTTTCTTTACATGGTGATGCAGCAGAAAAATTCAAGGTTACATCTAATGGCGCTGATTTTACTATTTCTGATGCAGAAGGTAATGATTTACTTACAGTAACTGCTGATGGTATTACGGCAGCTGCTGGTAATAAGGGACAAAGCTATTCTTCTGCCATTATAGCAACAGACATTACAGCAGCACAGTCTACAGCAGCACAGGCAAAGTATTACGATAAAGATGGTAATGCTATTTCTGAAAATGCACTGGAAAAATATTTTACAACAAATAAAGATGGAGATGTAGAAGTAAGAGCAGATGCTCCTAAGCTTTATGATGCAGTAGGAAATGAAGTGGCTACTCCGAATAAAGACTTTGTAACTGCATTACAGGATAAGACTGCAGCATTGACTCTTACCCTTCATGTTGGTGCTGATGCTACTTCCAATAACCAGATTACTCTGAGCATTGATGCTATGTCTGCTAAGGGTCTTGGAGTAAACGGCCTGAAGGTTGATGGAATTGATGATACCAATGCGCTTTCGGCTATTGATACCATCAAGGAGGCAATCCAGAAAGTTTCTACTCAGCGTTCCGCACTTGGTGCTGTTCAGAATCGTCTGGAGCATACCATTAACAACTTGGATAACGTTGTAGAGAACACAACCAGTGCAGAGAGTCAGATTCGTGATACTGATATGGCTACTGAGATGGTTAAGTACTCCAACAACAACATCCTGTCTCAGGCAGGTCAGGCTATGTTGGCTCAGGCTAACCAGTCCAATCAGGGAGTACTGTCTCTGTTACAGTAATTATAAGAGAAGTGTAATTCTAACATTTAAAGTTGTGAAAAGATTTACCATGAAGTCCCACCGGAAATCCGGTGGGGCTTTTTTCTGTCGTCATATTCTGTCGGAGAATCAAGGATATTTCTAAGGTGAAATTCGTATTAGCACAATCCCCGTCCCACATAAACATTGTAAAAATAATTCGGAATAATAGGAGGTAGACATACAGATGAATTATTTGTTTATGGGATCTTTAATCGAAAGAGAAAAAAAGTTCACCGGAGACAAACAGATCAAAGCGATTGCAGAGAAACTGTTAAAAGGTGTTATGGGAAGGGAGATGAAGAAGGATGCTTAGTTTTAAAGAGTTTCAGGAATATGTGATGGATCATATTAGGGAATATCTGCCGGAAGAATATGCTAATGCAGAGGTATCTGTCAGAACCGTTCAGAAGCTGAATGGTGTAACGTTGCAGGGACTTGAAATTTGGACACCTGAAATGAAACAGGGTACGGGTGTGACACCAACAATCTATCTTAATGGCATATATGAAAATTATGAGAATGGGGTAGATATGGAAGTCATCATGGAACATATCGGCAATCTTGAGAGACAGTCAATGGATTTGCCGGAAGATGTGGCAGAAATCAAGGAAATGTATAAGGATGTCAATTATGTAAAAGATCGACTTATCGTTTCTCTTATCAGTGCGGAAAGGAATGTGGATTTTCTAAAAGATAAGCCTTATAGAATGTTGGAAGATCTTGCCATTTTTTATAAAGTGCTGATAAGTAAAGATGGCAATGGAACAGGGACGATTACTGTTACCAACAATCATATGGAGTACTGGGGATTAACTGAGGAACAGTTATATGAAACTGCGATCAAGAACAGCAACGTGTTAGAACCACCATCCATTGATAAACTAACGAACGTAATGGCAGACCTGATGAGAGCGCAGGGAATGGATGAGGATATCATCGAAAATCAATTAAAAGAAGATGATATAGATATGTATGTTATTAGTAATACCACAAAGGCGAACGGAGCAAGTGTTATTGTCTATAGCGATGCATTACAGCAGGTGGCAGAAAACCTGGGTAGTGATTTATATATTCTGCCGTCCTCTATTCATGAAGTACTTGCGCTGCCTGTAGGAAATAAGGATGTAGATAGTCTGGAAGAGATGGTAAGATGTGTTAATCAGACGGAGGTTTCACCGACAGAAGTATTATCGGACAATGTCTATAAATATGATGCTGAAAGCAGAACACTATCTCTTGCAAGTGCAAAAGCAGAAACAGTTAAAGAAACCGCTGTTTGTGAGCCTTCGGGGTACACTGGAACTGTAAATGAGGTCGCAAGACCCAGACATCACAGATAAAGGAGAGAAGTTATTATGGAAGTAACAAGTATCAGAATGAATCTGCTTAATAATGCAGGAGGAATCAAAGCAATCGGTAGTTTTTCACTGGACGATGCGTTTGCAATTCGGGGAATCAGAGTAATGGAAGACAGCAAAGGCAGAAACTTTGTGGCATTTCCTTCCAGAGAAAGATCTAATGGAGATTATGAGGATATTGCATTCCCCTTAAGTAAGGAATTTTACCATAAAATTACGGATGCGATCATGACGGAGTTCAATCGTATGCGTGAGGAAGTGGCAGCAAAGGTATCTAAGGCAGATCAGGAGCAGACGGAAAACGCTAACGAAGAACAGGCACAGAAGGAAACATCCCATAGAGGAAAGGGTAGATAAGGAGGGGTGTAAATGCAGATTTCAGAAGTACGCCTGAAAAAGCGGGAAGGAGACTCCAGATTTTTGGCAAGTGGATCCATCACTTTTGAAGGTCAGTTTGTTGTATCCGGGATCAAGGTAATGAGATCCAATGAAGGGCATTTGTTTGTAGCGTATCCTTCCTGGAAGAACTCAGATGGGGAATATAAGGATGTATGCTTCCCTATGACTAAGACCCTTAGGGAAGATATTACTACACAGGTACTGGCGAAGTATGAAGAATTATAAAAAGTAGTGGAAGCGGAACTGCCTTATGGTGGTTCCGCTTTTTTGGAGGATTGAGATGGAAGGGATTGTAGCAAAGATATGGAATATCAAAGAGGGCACCATGGGGAGAGGCGCTGCAGTACAGATTACGGATTCCATTTCTTATATTACAAATAGTGAAAAGTGTGACGGCGTTATAGTTAATGACGATTTTATGCAGGTAGGAAGAGAAGTTTCCTATGTGATAAATGATATTAAAACGCTACAGGGATTGTATGTTGGAGGACGGCATATTTCGGATATACAAAATGCAACGAATGAAATGATGCAGGTGAAGGAGTTTCATAACAAGTTGGGTGGAAGAGTGGCATTACATGGCATTGTTTCCCTGCCTGTGGGGGAATCGGGGAAAGAAAATGCCGGGAAATTAATGATGCTTGCAGATAATCTTTTAGAAGAGATATTTCCAGATCATCAGGCGATATATGCGGTTCACACGAATACAGAGAATCTACACGTTCATTTTGTGGTCAATACCGTAGCCTTGAATGGAAGAAAGATCCATATGGACCACAATTTTATGAGTAAAGTATTTGATCCATACTTAAATAAGCTGGCAAGACAATACGGATTTTCTCCTAATATGGCATGGGAAGAAGAGAAGGAACCGGATGAGATCAAGTTTTCAGACAGGGTAATAAAACTAAGGCAGATCGTGGATACCGCTATAGAATGGTCGGATGATTTTGACTCTTTTTTACATAATTTACGAAGTCAGGGCATTCAGGTAAACTGCGGAAAATATTTGTCATTAAGAATGGATGGAATGCCTAGGGCAATCCGGAGTTTCAAACTTGGAAGCAGATACACGATAGATGCCATCAGGGACAGACTGCTTGGGAAAAGGGAAGAATTGATCCGAAGCGAAGTAGGAGACCATATATTTGCAGGAGGATCCCCGGCACAGATCTATGTAAAAACTACACCACTCAAAAAATATGCGGATATGGATGCAGAAGAGAAAAAAGAAGCGATCCGTATGTTAAAACTGGGGAGAAACCCATGGAGAGAACAATATAAAAGTAACTGGCAGTTACAGCGAATTGCGGAGGAATTCCATAGGACAGCCAATATTTATGAACTTATCAGAACGTATGCACCGGATACCGGAAATGTAAATGATGCACTCAGAAATATTATCCGGAAGCAGAAGGAGATAGCAGAAGAAAAGAAAGCTGTGAAAACAAAATTAAGGGATTACAAACCGATTATCGATCTGTATAAGGAAGCGGTGAAACATGAGAAACGAGCGTATCTGTATGAATTTGCCGGATGTGATGAGTACCTGTCAGATTATCTGGAATATAAGATGCTTGTGGACAGGCTGGAAAAAGGATACTCCAAAACCATAAATGAAGTCGCAGCGTATGTGGAAGAGGAAGAGAACCAGATTTTGTATGCAAAGGCGCAGGCAAAGGAATTATCCAGTGCTTATCATACAATCCTTCGTTTTGCGCAGAACGAATTAAGGCAACAGGAAGCAGAGTATATGTCCTTATATGAAGCGATTGGCTATGCAAAGGCAAGGACAGCTGCGGTGCATCAGGGAGTATTTGAAAGTAGCATCAAATATATTGCAGCGGACAGCGTGGACGATGGGTATATCAGAGTTGTGATACTGCCGGATATCGTGGGAGGAACCCGGACGGTGACAGCTACCGTTTCGGCATATGACAAAAATGGCGAACTGAAAAAAGAGTTTTCTTCCAAAGAAGCAAATGTGAAGGAGTTTAATCAGAACATATCAGAGCTTAAGGCAGATATGGGATTTTACAGATGCCATATTTTTGACAGTGCCGATGAGGCAAGGGCGCTTATGAAAGCGCAGGAAGAGAAAAAAGAGAAGAACCGCATTAAGAATTAGTACAATACGTGTCCCACATGAAGGGTAGAAAGGAGAGAGCCATGAGTAAATTATGTTACGAACCAAGATCGGAAAGTAAACTCATACAGCAATCGGAAATCTACCCTGTTTTTTCATCCTATCAGGATAAAGAATTGAAAGAGCGATTCCAACAGCTTAAAGCAAATGTGTGTGATCTGAATCCTGCGTTGGTGGCAAAGTGCATTACCGGCACAGAACAGGATTTTATCCTGCTAATGAACCGGGCAAAGGACTTTATCCGGGAGAGATTTCGGCTGACTTCCATGGAAGAGGAAAAGAGATTGCTTCAAATGTTTAAGGAATGCGTATTTGGATATTATGTCCTGACACCGCTGATCGAAGCAAAAGAGGTCTCGGACATCAAAGTGCTTGATTATAACCACATTGTGGTAAAGGCAAAGGGGAAAAGGTATATTGCAGACTGCAGTTTCTATAGTCCGTCTGACTATAATGACTGGTTTATGAGAATTCTGCGTATTCAAAGGATGGGAAAGAGTGACGATGCAGCATTATCCCACAGCACGGACAGAAAAGGGGTAAAGGACTACTTCTTACGAATTGATACACAGCTTGGCTGTATCACTTCCACGGAAAAGAACAATATCCATATCCGAAAGATTCCAAAGCAGAAGCTTTCATGGGATTACTTAAAAGAGAATGGGATGTTAGATGATGATATGGAAATCTATCTTAAGGACCGGATTGCTTCCGGGTATGGTTTTTTAATCTCCGGGAGGGGAGGATCTGGAAAATCCACGCTTTTGAATAACATGATCGACTGCATTCCCTATGACCAGTCTGTGCTTGTGTCGCAGGAATCGGATGAACTCTATTCGGAGCATCCGCAGATTCAGTTTGAACATACGCTGTCCGTAAAGAGAAAGGACTGCAGTATCGAGTACTCCTTGGAAGATGAACTGCGCCTCGGACTTTTACAGGATATTGATAATTTCGTGATCGGAGAGATCAAGGGCGGAGAAGCACTGTATGTGTTTACCACAGCTATGAGTACCGGGGCAAGGTTTTTTGGAACAATTCATGCTAATACAGCTGCAGGATCCGTAGTGAGACTGGCGCAGTGTGCCAAATATATCTCTGATTATTCTATGGAAACATTAGAAGAAATGCTTACTGTAGTGCCGTTTGTGCTGATTCACATGAGCCGGTTTGCCATAGACGAAATCTTGGAAATAGCCGGATGGGATGAACGGCATCAAAAGTTAAAACTGAATGAAATATATGTGAAGGGGGAGTTGGAATGTACCTGATTCTTAGTATAGTAACAGGAATCTATCTGATTTTGTCATCTGTCCGGGACTTGAAAGAACGTATGATATATAGTTTCCCGGCAATCGTACTGACATTGGCATGGGGGACGTATTCCGTAGAACTTTATGAAAATGAGTATGGATTTTTACTGGGAGCCTGGATTGCAACGGTAGTTTTGTGGTTCTTGTTTCGGAGATTTTCCATATGGGGTGAGGGTGATAACGATGTCTTTTTATTATTTGCCGGAGTATTACTTTGTACGCTTCGGTTTCGTACAGTGCCATTTCTCATATTTGCAGCAAGCAATCTTCTGGCGCTGACCCAGATCGGAGCCGTGATTGTCAGCCTGATCGAAGCAAGAGTGAAAAAGGAAAAGGTGACCAGTCAAAGTAAAATAGCGGTTGTACCTGGACTTTGTATTGTAGTACTGGGAATCATGCTCTATGGAATCTGTGTACGAATGGGAGTGATAGCGTAGTGAATGAGTTGGAAGTATTAAAAAAAGCGTTGCCGGAGATGGTATCTATTATGAATGCACTTCCGGGAGAGCGGTTTGATATGAAATCGGCACAAACAATTCTGATTGTGCAACGGAGAATGGAGCAGTCTGAATTATCGAAGCAGCTAGGCATATTTGCACAGCTTCTGTCTAAAAATGAACCTGCCACAATGGATGATCTGGTAGCTGCTGCAGTAGCGTATATAAGGATTAAGACACTGGTAGAGGGGAATGAAACAGGGTATTCTCCGGTGATTGTCAGAGATCTCGTTAAGGAATATAAAACTCAACAGACGAAACTTAAGAACATTCTTCGATTGTCTAAAGTGAATATCCTTACGGCAGAAAGCTATCAGAGAGCAGTGATAGAGAAGACTATTTTAAAATCAGAACGCTTTCTATCAGCTTTTGAGAAAGAGATACAGGATCTGGAAGAGGTGATTGCTAAGGAACCAAAGAGCTTGATAAAGCCAAAAGAGCCGGATCCTATCACAGAAGATGTGAAAGAACTTCCTACAAAACCAAGAAAATTCCGTGGGATACAGGTACCCCAAAAGATTATTGGATTTTGGGAAGAGGTTCAGAAAAAGAATCAGGTTACGCAGGAACTTAAGGAGGAAGAGGCCAGGTATGCATCCTCAAGGTGCAGGGAGATTCCTTTTTATGATTCCACACTGAACTATTCGGACAAGTATATTTGTAAGGATGTTCCGGCATTCTCCCTGTATAAACGAAGAGAAAGTATCTACTTTGGAAAAACGGAGAACGGAGCAGCCGGGATATACAACAATCGGGATAAAAGCCTGTTTGAACTTATGAACGTGAATGAGGATTTTGTCCAGTTCATGACAACCGATCTGCTCGGTGGAGAGTATCAGCTTACTCCGTTTTCCGGTGCAGAAAAGGAAGCAATGGAAGTATATTTTAACTTTATTTGTGTCTGTTTTGAAGCTTACATTGGAAAACTCACTACCGTAATGGAGTATCTTAAGTTCAAAGATTATTATAACAGGCTCATGCTTATGAGAATTTCCTTGGAAGAAAAGCAGGTGGCTGATTATTATAGGGCATTGCGACTGGCAGATTCTTATATGGAATACATGAGAGGGTATGATCTGAGCGTTTCCGATGACAGAGAAGAGATCATTCAAAATATTACATCGGAAAAGAACTTGAATTACCTTGGGGATCTGCAGATCATTCTGGACAACCATGTAATCTGTAGTGAGGCAAAGGAGAATATTGGGCAGCTGCAGGAGGAGATCCGGTACTTTCATGGGAAGGAAGAGGAAGCGGAGGACATAGAAGAGACTCCGGTGGACTTTCTGGGAGCAAAGGTAATTATCCAGTTTTTGAAAGAGGAGAAAGTGATAGATGAAGCTTTGTTTACATCGGAGAATCTGGAACAGGCTGTGTATGATTACCTCACAAGAAAAGCTGAAGTGAAAAAAATAGGCATTGATAGAAACGGAGAGAGGGTCTTTTTATTCATCTGCAGAAACGGAAGTGTTTCAATACCGGTAATTAATCGGAAGATGAAAGAAAACTGGAAGGAAACCGACAGAGATTATTACGAAGCGGTGGAAGAAAAAATAGCAAATAAAATTTTGAAACTGGGAGAAACAGAGGATGAAAACGGAACATATTAAGATTTTGATTTTTGCAATAGCGATTTCTTTTGTAATGGTAGTAGCGTTTTATATTTATTTTGGCGAGGCGAAAGTAGAAAATGAAAAAGGAGATGCGGATGTTATAGAAACTGTTTGTAAGGAAACGGCTGTAACAGATGTGGAAGAAATACCGGAAGAGGAAGGAGCAAAGGAAGCTGTAGACTGCAGAGCAGTTTATGATTCTTTTTCAAAGCTGCAGATAGAAAAAATATACACAGAGACCGTGGATGATGGGAATGGAAATCAGACAATGCAGTTTCAGACATACTATCTTTCCGATGTGGATATAGCTGCTATGACAGATGCTACGTCGGATTATACGCAGGCGGTAGGGACAGAAGCTTTTGACAGTGAGAAGATTTCAGACATTTCTTTTGAGGAGGCCTTTGGGTTTTCGTACAAGACCTGCAAGGATCTGTATGAAGTGATGGAGACAGCAAGGCTGACTATGGGTTTCGATGCAGAGTATGAAGATGCCAGTCTGGATGACAACAAGAAAAACTTGCTTGGGGAGGAAAGCTATGTCTATGAAAAAGACTGCAGTATTTTGGAGCAGCTGCTTGCAAATGTAGACTACGATACTCTGATTCAGACAAAGTGTGCCTATTCTGTAGCAGAGATGGAAGGAACGAAATATCCGACTTCTTTTACAGCAGTGGTTCAGTATGTAAAGGGAAATGTAACATATACAAAGACGGCATATCTGGGATTTGCAGGAGAAAATGCGGATGAACTTTTGGAGGAAGAAAATACCTGTAAGAGTAACGATGTCTGTGGAGCCTGTGAGGAGACCGGAGAATGTAGTCAGGGCTGCGGTGGAAGCTGCTGTAAATAAAGGGGAAGCATTATGAATAGCAAGAGTAAATTAAAATACATGACAGTGTTGTGCGCTTTTTTAGCAATGGTACTGTTGCCATGCAAAGCTTACGCAGCCTGCCATAATGTATCCTGCGGATGCAGGGCAAATGGAATCATGTCATGCGCCGGGGCAACCTGCTGGTATACAGATTCCGATGGATGTTCCGGTCATAGCTGGTATCTGTATGATGAATATGGGGCAACCTGTACGTCGGGTGGATCAGTGGAATACCATTGCTCAATCTGTCCAGGAAGACGAATTACATCCTCCCCTCCACTGGGGCATGACTGGGGATCATGGTATTGTGTGAACAGTTCTACTCATAAGAGAAATTGTAGAAGATGTGGGCTGGAACAGTATGAAGGACATAATCTGTCAGGGTGGAGAGCGCATGGAGACGGTTATTATGGCAGAAGCTGTTCTGCCTGTGGATATACACAGACGAAGGGAATTTTTGTCAGTGCGTCTACTTACAGCTGGACAGCAGACAATGTGAATATTACGGTAAGAGGATATGATGGTGGTGTAGGAAACAGATATATATTATTGTATCGGGTAAACTGTATTACCGGAGTAACGACTCTTGTCGGAAACTATCAGCATGGTGGAACTTCGGGATGGACAACAGATAGCTATACACAGACGGACGAAGGAATCTACTACTATTATGCGGTATCTACAGACAACGACTGGCACTCCATTCAGGGGAACACGGGAAGGGTATATCTTGACCATTCGGATCCTGTGATTATAGGAGTGGAAAATACAAATACGGAATGGACCAATGTGGCTCCCAGTATTGCAGTAAGGTCAACGGACTATCTGACGGGAACGGTGACCGCTGGCTCTGGTCTTAGAAGCGTGAAGATATACAATGATAATGAAAATCTTGTTGCAGCCGGAAGTAATCAGGCATCTTATACATTGAGAGAAACCGATGAGGGAGAACGAACCTTTGTGATTGAAGCCACAGACAATGTTGGGCATATTTCAAGGAGCAGTGTCACGACCAGATATGATATTACGCCTCCGGGAATAGATGGAACAGAGATCACATTTGTAAGAGATGGCATTGTAGTGTCCGGTTATATGCAGGACAACATCATGGATCAGCACATTGATGATGAAATCGTAAGAAGCGTACACGGAGCCAATAAGAGCAGCGGTATTAAAAGTGTGATCGTGTATAAGGTATCCGGAACAAAGGAAGAAGTCATATACCTAGATACGACCTATCATCAGTTTGCATCCCCGGATACACATTCCTTCTTTGATGTGTATTATGACATTAATCAGACAGAGGATGCCGTAGACTACTATCTAATCATTACAAGAGACTTTGCCGGAAATCAGACCAAGAAGAAGTTAACCAGTCAGAGGACATTACTTACCATGTTCCGCACTTCGATTGACCGAGGGGCATATTAAGGATTTACGATTTTGGGATAGAGACTATAAAGTGAAAATTAAGAGCCGTATCACTACTAACATTGGACGTATTGGCAAAGGTGAAATAGCCGTTCGCCGGGTGATAAGGCTCTTTTTTATTTGTCGAAAATAGAAAATTGCAGTTACGAAGTAGGTAAATTATTGTCCCACATATTGGATGAAGATCAAATAGATCTATCAATTCGCTGAAAGGAGAATAGAAGAATGAGAAAGGTAGTAAAGAAGGTAGATCAGATGTTGATTGCTGCAAGGGGAAAGATGCTGCAGAAGAAGCCTGCCGTGGATCAGATCATCATTATGTTCATCATTATTGCTGTGGCAGCTGGTATTGCGGGACTTTTGTACATTTTCGGTACTAAAACTCTGCTTCCGGATTTCCAGACTAAGATCACCTCACTGATTAACCAGTGGTTTGACGGACATTAAGAGGTTTGGCGAAAAAGAGAAGGGAGGAGCCGGATAGATGAATAAAGAAGAAAGACAGGCAGAAAAATTACGAAGACAACAGAATAGGATAGCTAATAAGATGCTTATTCCTGCGCCAAAGAAAACCGTACAGAGTCTAAAACTTCTTAATTTTGATCCGTCTGGTACCTTCCATTTTGTGGAAGACAGATGGATCAGAATTTATGAGGTCTATGGGAGACTGGACAAATTAAGCACAACAATGACAGCACTGCAATCAGAAATTATAGTCAGTGGAAGAATATTGCCTGAAAAAGAGGATACGGACTGGTTTCTTACATTAACTGGATATGGTGAAACATATGATGAAGTAAGAAAGCAGTTTGCTTTGGATGAAGAGGTTCTAAAAGAAAGCGTAGGGATCCGTCCTTTAAGCGTAGATGAAGCGGTTAAGATTATCTTTTCAAGACTGCAGGGTGATACAAAGGAATTTTCCTATGCTTCGTTTGTCAGAAGCAAAAAGAATTTATATGATGAACTATTTCCTGAAATCGCAGAATCCTATGATAGTTTCCAGATGGAAGCAAGTTATGGAACAAGCCTGTTTGTTATGAATTACCCAAAGACTGTCAAGTGGAATGCCTTTACGGATTTGCAAAAACTGGGTTGCCCCATTTTTTTAACTTTTCAGATGTCAAATATGAAAGAGGAAGACAGAGAGAGCTACTTAAGAATGCTGGAAAGGCGTTACTGCAGGAATTTTCCACCGGCGGATATTGAGAACGGTATAAGTATCTCCTGCCATATGTCATTTGTCTGTGATTCCGCAGATGCAAGAGAGATTATCCAGAGTACGATTCTTTCCCTGTTTTCTAAAGACGGATATATTGTGGCTCCGCTTTATGGAAAGCAAAGAATGGGACTGTTATCAGATATTTCACTGGGAATGCTGGAAAGCAGAGAGTTTAGAAATATTTCACTGCCTGCAGTAGAAAAAATCTTTTGGGAGGAAAATGCGAATGATAATGACAAAGTATGAGCAGACTAAGAAATATGATGTGGCTGGAAATGTGGAAACATTCGGATCACAGGGGATTTTTTCGATAGAAGGTGTGGAAGAGAGTGGCATCTTTGCGCTGACAGAGAATCGCTACTCCAAAACCTATGTCTTAAGTGATATCAACTTCGCCGGAGTAACAGACATTGAGCAGAAGGAGATTATTATTGGTTTTTCCAAAGTGCTTAAGGGCATTCCCTGCCGTTTTTCATACACGATTGCAAATGAATACGTGGATGAAAAGAAGTTTTATGAAAACATCCTTTACAGAAACCGTGGTGATGGGGATGACGATTTAAGAAATTCTTTTAATGCGGTCATCAGGGAGAAGCTTTCGGATGCAAGGCAGGGATTGTACCAGACCATCTACCTAACACTGACCATTACAGCGGACGATGTAATGGATGCTAAGTCACAGTTTTTGTCTATTGAAGGAGCCATCCGGTCGTCCTTTGTAGGTCTTGGAATGAATGGAATGCAGGGATCCACCATGCATCCGCTTTCTGTGGATGAAAGACTGCAGATTCTTTTTAACTTTACACATACCGGAATCTCTAAAGGGTATCCTCTTTCCTATAAAAATGTCGTAGAAAGCAGACAGGATTTTTTGAATGTTCTGGCACCTGCAGCAATCACTTACGATAATGAGGAATTTCGGATCAATCACTGTTTTGGAAAAGTGATGTACATTGCAGATTATCCGAAGGCACTGGAAAGTGACATACTGACTTCGCTTGCTAAAGTCAACTGCACCAGCTATGTGACCGTGAATAATGAACTGCTTGATATCGGAGGATTTAAGCAGGAAATATCCCGGAAATACATGAAAGTCGGGATGAAGATTGAGGGAGAAAAGCAGAGAAATCGCAATAACAATGATTATTTAGCGGATGCTTCACAGAAACTTTTAGGGGAGAAGGATAAGTTAGATACCTTCCTTAAGAAGTTAGATGAACAGGATGACCATTATTACAATACCACCATTATGGTTCTGTTTATGGCAAACACGAAAGAAGAACTGGGAAGGATCGAGGAAAAACTTAAGAACATTGCATCTTTAAAGTCACTTACCCTGAAAAGCTGTTTTGCCATGCAAAGAGAAGGTATTAATTCTGCACTGATCTTAGGATGCCAGGAATTTAAAAGAGTGGTGAATCTCTCTTCCAGCTGTCTTGCCATGTTCATGCCGTTCAAAACACAGGAACTTAATGATGAAAATGGTGTATATTATGGGATCAATCAGTTAAGTCAGAATGCTATTTTCGGAGATAAGAAGAAATTAAAAAACAGAAACAGCATGATTCTTGGTAAATCCGGATCCGGTAAAAGTGTTTTTTCTAAATCGGAGATCTTGTCGGTGTATCTGAATAACCCAAAAGATCAGATTATCATTGTCGATCCGCAGGGGGAATATCATCAGATTATAAACCGATTACAGGAAAATGCAGCCATCATATGCTTTGATGCAAAGAAAGAAGTTTATATTAATCCTCTGGACGTAGATTTTTACGGAGTTGATTATACCGAACTTAGAGAGATTATTTCAGAAAAGGCAGATTTTATCCTGACTTTGATCTCGTCATTACTGCGAAGAAATGTGGAGGCAGAGGAACAGGGTGTTATTGACCGTGTGGTGGAGAGAGTTTACAGTGAAAACTTTAACATGAGAAAACGCTTAAATGGGGAAATGGAGAGAGAACGAGAGTATGAAGTACCGGGATTTATGGTTACGGAGCAGGCAGTAATCAGTACCGGGGAGAAACTTTCCAGAAAAGAACAGGTACGGGCATATTCCCCTACGTTTCAGGATATCTATCAGGGTCTTGTGGATGAGGGAACAGAACTTGCGGATCATCTGGCTGCAGCAATGGATATCTTTGTAAATGGGTCATTGAATCTGTTTAATCACAGAACAAATGTGGATATTGGGAAAAGACTCATCTCCTTCAGTTTTCCGGGGCTTAAGGAAAATCTTCGTGTCACCAGTATGCTCATTATGATGGAAGTACTTCGCAGTAAGCTTTCGGAGAACTCCCGGGAAGGGAAATGGACACATCTTTACATAGATGAATTTCATGAACTATTGGGGATTGATCAGATCGCAGCCTTTGTGGTGAAACTCTGGAAAGAAATCAGAAAACTCCTGGGATGTGCCTGTGGCATATCGCAGAACATGAGTGATCTGCTAAATGAAGACAATGCCGGGAGGCTGTCAGCGATTCTTTCTAACACAGAATGCTTTGCACTATTGGCCCAGTCCTCTATTGATAAGCGTAAGCTGATGCAATTCTTGCCAAATATCAGTCCGGCTATGTTTAATTACGTGGATAATGCAGAAAGTGGCACCGGACTTCTTAAGATGGGAAGCGTGGTAATTCCCTTTGATATCCGTATGAGTAAGGAATCGGAGATCTATGAAATTGTAAATACGGACGGAGGCAGTTATGCAGTTTAAGGAAGGAAACCTGCAGTTTACGGAGGAACTTAAATTCACGGATAACTATGGGAGATTTTCTAAAGCGGAAATGTCTAATTTTTCAGATCCCGGAAATATGGAAAACAGGAAACAGGATCAAAAGAATTTTGCACCAGAAAAATGCACACCCACAAAGAATGAGCAGGATTTCAAAGAAAAAGATGCTGATATATGGATGGTAAATGAAAGAAGTGGAGAATCGTATCGGGAAGAGATTGTAGGAAAGGAACAAAGAGCGGAAGCAGAAACTTCTGAAAAATCTAAGAGTTCGGATAAAAACACAAAAAAAGATCAGAGCAACGAGGGAAAGGAGAAAGCTGCCAGAAAGACAATGGTGGCAAGAATGATCCGGGCAAAGGATCTGTTTTCAGAAAACCGGGGAGAGAAAGAAACTACAGGAAATGCATTGCATGACGGGAATACCGGTCTTGTCAGGGTAGTTACGACTTATGTGAATCCCAAAACATGGGGGAAGATACTGGCAGCAAAACTGGTGGCTGCGCTGGCACCACATATCCTGACTGTATTTATGTATCTTATCGTGACATTTCTTCTGATAACGATTGTGGTAGGAATGTTTTCTACGATAAGTACCGTTACCGGAAGGGTAACCGGGTTTTTAAGCCGTTATTCGGGCAGAGGACATATTTTGTCGGAAGAAAGTCTTTCGGAGGAAGAGATAGATGAAATCGTGGAAGACAGTGGGGCAAGTGAAGAACAGGAAGCAGTGATCCGTTATGCACTTTCCAAAGTTGGATATCCATATTCACAGGAAGACCGGACCAGTGGTAGCGCATATGACTGTAGTTCCCTTGTGTATTACAGCTGGCTGTCTGCAGGAGTAGACCTAAGCTATGGAGCAGGATATCCACCGACAGCTGCAGCAGAGGCAAGTAAACTGTATAGTTATGGAACCGCAGTATCTACCACAAGACTGGATATGAGAGATATGGAACCGGGGGATCTTGTATTTTACGGTGGACATGACAATAAAAGATTTTTAGGAATTTACCATGTAGCGTTGTATGTGGGAAACGGTGAAGTGGTGGAAGCACTAAATGCGGATTATGGTGTGGTATATGAAACACTTCGGACAAACAATATTATTTTGGTATTAAGACCATAGGAGGAAACAAGATGGCAGACGAGATTGCACAGGTAGTAGACCTGGAATATAAAGGTATCTATTACCTTTTAAAAGGTACCAAGGCAATGATTACCAGTATGGTGTCAGCAATTAAGGCACTTCATACATGGCAGCATAAAAAATGGCTGGAGAAACCGGGTAGCTGTTCCTGGCAGAAGATTCAGGAAGCAAGTGAAGGAATGGCTCCCATTCTGGAATTCCCGGCAGAAATGTTTGAAAAGACCATTGATATTACAAATGACAAGAGCATAAAAGGGGAAGGTTTTATTTCTCCCTTTGAGTATTACTGCAGACAGAACGGCTTAAGATACTGCATTATGCCGGATTTAAACCCGTATGACGACTATATTCCGGTTGCTGTACTGGCACAGGATTTTGGAATGCATGATGAGCAGATCAAATCATTTATGCGCAAACGTGTGGAAAAGGAAGAAGCCGTAAAGGTAGATTATGATAAAAAGATCGGGGAAGCAAAGGAAAGACTGGAAAATGCAGAGTCTCCTGAGGAGAAAAAAGAAATAGAGAATGAAATCAAGGAGTTGGAAGAAGGTAAGAGTCAGAATGAAACCCTGTTACAGGAATCCAAGGAAAAGATGGAGAGAAATAATGTACTGGAATTTGCAGACTATCTGAAACAGGGAAAAGGAAGCTGCTTTGAAGATGATCCGGAGAAGGCTCTTAATCAGGCGCAGACTTGTGGAGTCGTGAAGGAGTTTATGGCAGATGACTGTATGTACCCGATCAGAGACAGTGGACTTGTCCCGGATAGCAAAGAGGTTTTCTATAATCAGAAGACTGGGGATGACATACTTCTTACCGTGAAAAGAAGCTTTGAAGTGGATGAAAACGGTGTCGTGTATTCTGTGTATGAGGTGACGGATCCGGTGAGTGGAGCAAAGAAAGCACCGATATCAGATAAGGGATATAGTAAGGAAGCGTGGATGGAAAGGCTTCCCCAGCTTTTGAAACAGGCAGGAATGTTAAGAGATCAGCCGTGTTCTGTTGTAAGGAGCGAAGAAGGGCTTAAGGATTATATCATGTCCATGGATGTAAATTTTACCCATGCCCGGGAAGACGGGCAGAATATTTCTGACACAATGAGGGCTGAAATGGAACAGGTAAAGAAGGATACCGCACAGACAGAGCGATATATTAAGTCCTATTATTCAACGGTTACGGTACCGGCAACACAGATCATGCCAAATGAAAAGCAGATTTTGTCACTGGAACTGGATGATGGCCTGGTGGAGGGAGTATCCCTTGTGGGGATGGATTCGGATAACGCTAAGATTAGTCTTAGGAGTGATGCAAAATATACCTATACCGGAGCAGATGGGCAGGAAAAGGTATTGACCGGAGACCAGATCATGAAGGCACTTTCTGAGAATAAGCAGGGCGAGAAGGTAGTGCAGACAGTTACACAGAAAGCCGGAGGCAGATAAAGGGGGAACAATGAATGCAAAGGACAAATTCCGTCAAGAAACACACAAGAAGCGTAAAGGAAACCGTAGTTATCTACCTGATTGGAGTCAGTATCTGTGTATATCTTGGGTTTTTGTGTGGTGCAGTGTGGATATCAGGGAATGATTTCAATGAATTTATGAACAATTTCCAGAGCTTTGTGATTGATGGACACCATTATATTGTGGGAGTCACATCTGCCACATGGAAATTTGTACTGGTATACCTGATCGGATGGTCAATGGCATTTATTATCATATTTACAAAAATTGAGCATCCCTTTGCCGGAGAGGAATATGGCAGGGCAAGATGGGGAGATGCCAAGGAATTTACCAGACAGTTTGCAAATCATGACGAAAAAAATGAAGTAGAGGTTGTTACCGGGGATGTGCGACTTACACATTCCTTACGTGTAAATACCGCAAATTACTGGATTGCAGAAGGAGTATATCTGTCTATCCACAACGAAAAGACTTCAAACCTGAATATGCTGGTAGTCGGACCGCCGGGATCCGGTAAATCCTTCCGGTTAGCAAGACCTTTATTGTCCCAGCTTTGCGGTAATTTTCTGGCGACCGACCCCAAAGGAGAACTGTATAAGCAGACAGGGCAGTATTTTGAGGATAATGGATATGAAGTCATGGTTATGAACGTGGAATCAGAGGATGGAATGCCTATGAGCATCCATTTTAATCCGTTTCGCTATATCCGTAATGAATCAGATATTATGAGCATTGCTGGAATTTTGATGAAAGCAACGACTCCGGCAGAAGATAACGGAAGCAGCGATCAGTTTTTTGAACAGTCTGCAGAAGTACTGCTTACCAGTATTATTTATCTGATTCACTATTATTATCCCAAGGAAGAGCAAAACTGGGAGACCTTTGTAATGCTTTTGAATGCAACGTGCGTTTATACAAAGAACGATGGATCCATAGATAACCGGGCAGGTGGTATTCTTGATATTGAAATGAGGGCACAAAAGTACTGGAAAGAAGAATGCGGAAATGATTCTGATTTCCCGGGATTTATCGAAGTGGAGAAGTTTTATCATGGAGCAGCGGAGACAACCAGTTCCATTGTGGCATCTTTAGATGCACACTGCAGATATATGAAATTAAAGTGTGTCATTGATCTTTTGTCAGAGGATGAAATACATATTGCAGACAGTTTTGGATATTCCAAACCCTGTAAGGAAGCAGGAACGGGAAAGCGAATTCTGTATATCGTGACCAGTGAGGATAAGAGATATTATGACTGGATTCCTTCTATGGTGTATTCCCTGTTCTTTGATGAATTGTACCACCTGACGGCAATAGACCCGAAACTCCATGAAACATTACCGCAGCATCTGACTTTTTTGATGGATGAATTCGCAAATGTCACTTTGCCGGATTCTTTTGTAGAAAAGCTTTCCACCATGCGATCCAGAAATATGAGCGCGGTAATCATTGTACAAAATCTGATTCAGTTAAAAAGAAAATTCCCTAAATTCGATATGGATAAGGATCTGATTGGTAACTGTTCCATTATAGATATACTGGGAGCTCCGGATATGGATTCCTGCGAATATCTTTCCAAACATTTCGGTACGCAGACCATTCATAAAGCCAGTGAGTCGGATGCAAAGGATTATAAGGGACAGAGTTCCAGATCGGAAGATGTCATGCAGAAGAGTCTTTTGTCAGCCGAGGATATTTTTGCCATGAAAAAAGATGGGGAATGTGCGATTGTGGTGAAAGGAACGGATCCACTTTATCAGAGAAAATGTCAGATGGAAAAGACGGATTTTGTAAAACTGCTTTGCAGGAAGAACAATCCGTATGATCCGAAAAAGCAGAGGGTGAAAAGAGAGCGAAGATATAAGGATACGGAACCGGTCATGTATTCTGGCAAAAAGGCGAAAGAGGAAGCACGAAGGATACTAGATACAGGAGAGGAAATCAGACACATTACAGTGGAGGAAGCACTTGCTTATAAAGAGGCAGTGCGACTTGATATGAAGCCAAAGGAGATCGTACTATCCGTAAAGGAAAGACAGATGCTTATGGAAAATGCCAGAAGATATGAAGAAAAGCACTCTATGATGCGTAAAATCACACTGGAAGAATTTCATTATAATTCTGATGGAAGCGAATGCGACCAGAAGGAATATGAGAGAAGGTGCCTTGTGGTAAGAAGTCTTGTCAATAATGGATTCTCTAATATACTGGTCAGATTCTTAAAACCATTGATCTTGCATGGATACAGTTATGCCATGATACGAGAGCTATTCAATGAGAACTCTGACACAGAAGAAGTCAGAGAGTTTTTAGAACAGGTGAAAATAGCGTAGGTGTATAAAAAAGAAAACAGAAGAGAGTGTAAGGATTGTTATGCGCTCTTTTGTTTTTATGTTATAGTTAAAACTTCCCATACCTGAAATGAGATTCACATCGTATTGGTGTGGGAAGTATTAGTTATTTATTTCCTCAATTTTAATATAAAATTATCAGAAAGATCTTCTGTCGCAAAATCAAGATCATAATATGAGATAATTGACATCAGTATTTTGCCAAATTTGAGATAATTTTCTTCACTTAACCAAGCAGGATATGCATTTATGTTTATTTTTATATAGTTATATAGAATATCGAAATAACAACAGATAATATCATCACTATTTTTATAATCATCTATAAGTATTTGATCTCCTGATTCAATATACAATGCTATCATAGAAACAAGATGATACCAAAATGAATGTAGAGATTGCAACAGTTCTGATGGTAATTCAATTTTATTGTCAACACTTTTTAGTGCGTTCTCCTTTATTTTTGATAACCATAATTGGATATTTTGAATGTCTATCCTAACGTCTGGCATATCGTGCATGACATTTATTTTTCTATTATTATATACAGCATAAATTTCAGACCATATTTTTACGGCTTCATCATACAAGAAATTATAAGTAGTTGTAATAGTAAAATTATCATCTAATGGATTTGGTGAAGGCAAAATATTATTATCCCATAAATACTTTATTTCTATACAATGGAATATTTCATGTTGGAATATAGATTTAGCCATAAATGTTTCCGTACTATTAGGATTCAATGTTAAATCTAGTAAAATCATATCATCCAAATGAATTTGGAATTTAGTATTCTTATCATTAGTGATAGCTTCTACATAACCATAATTTGTCATATTTTTTTCAAATATAACAGCATCAATATATTCAGGATTAAAATTAGTTTCTTTTACAAAATTTATCAAAATTGACTTATAATAATTTTTAATAACTTTTATTGAATGTATGATTTGTGTTTTTGATTTATTTTTAAAAATATGGCTATCAAAAGATATACTAATTTTCATATAAACACGTCACCTCATTTGCAGTAAGGAACATTGTAGGGATCAATTTGATAAAATAATTTAATGGTCGGAATGTGATTTACCACTTATATCCACAATTCCTACATTCCATAGTTTTACCTATGTTACTACTAGCCAAACCAAATAACCCTGCGGAGATCCAACGCCTCGTACCGCTAATTCTTTTAACATTAGTAGAATTACAGGTGGGGCATTTGGGCATATTCGTCATTGTATTTTTTTGAGCATTGTTAGTACGATTGCTGTCTTTTATAGCGTTAAGACCATTATTGGAATCATATTTCCGTTTATAATTAAAAATCATTTTTGTACCACATATTTTACATTTTATGTCACAGTTTTCGTTTCCATTAATAATATCTTTATGAAATTTGCATTTAGGACATTCATAAATATAAACATATTGTTTCTTCATTTTAATGCTCCTTATAAATTAATGAACCAAATACATTAATATTGTAACATAAATAGTACGATATTTAAAATAGATAATAATATGACTTTGAGAATTGAGAATGCGTTCTATCCATTTATGCCTTGGATTGAAGCAGTAAGAGGGAGCGGAGAATAAGAATGAAATTGGACGACCAACAATTTAGAAATTACTGCGAACTGAGTTATTCAATTTTGCAATGTTATAAGGATATTGCTATACTTAATTACTTTGAAATGTTGGGGAAAGACAAGACCCCATTTCTGCCTGAAGTGATAGAGGTAGTTAATCACGTTACAATTTTGGCACAAAAGGATTTAGCATTAACTATATGGAAAATCAAACTCGATAATAATCCGAATGCAAATACCGTTTCAAAATTTAGAAATAAAATAAAGTATGAATTAAAAAAAGAAGGTTTATCAGTTTCATCTGAAAAAAAGACCATGCTGGATAAGGAATTGGAAAATGATTTAAAACGCATGCGTAGTCAGTTTCTGGCACACATAGATATGTATAGAAATGATGGCAGAATTGAAATTCATAAGCTTAAGAAGGCGTTAGATGTCATTTGTAAAGAGTTTAATTCAGTATGTAACAAAATAGATGATGATCGGGTACATGAAATAACTGATAGTAATAAAATGGAAATAGACATTTGTATGATTACAGGTATGTCCTTGCTATTCAAATCACAGTATTCTGCTGAAACAAATAAGTAATATCAGTAAATTATTTTATGTAAAGTGAAATTAACATTTCGCTTCATACGCTAAATTTATTGTTAAAATGGTTTGCTCGACGAAATCTTTCCCTAGATGCTATGATATATGTATCAGCTGATAAAGG
>ULPY01080184.1_pt1 | contig 21718 bp, 19 predicted proteins | sample 1953951 | NCBI WGS metagenome assembly ULPY01 (sample SAMEA4835641, study PRJEB28245) | human gut metagenome | biome: gut microbiome; material: fecal sample | place: Denmark | collected 2008
CTGTTTGTCTTGCTATATTCTCAGTTATGTTCCCTATAACCTGTGAACTTTCGTAAACATTCGGCAAAAACTCTTTATCTATATCAAATGTTTTAAGTATTTCACCGGACCATTTTCTGTTTTTTACATCAAAATAGCCTGTACCACTTGCGTCAGAAACATCCGTTGCATATTTTCCTGTTAGCACAAAATTTACATAGTCTTTTGGAAGAAGTACTTTTCTAACTTTTGAAAAAATATCCGGTTCATTCTCTCTCAACCATAAAAGCTTGAAAAGCGTAAATGAAGTATTTGGAGCATTTAAAGTCAAATCAATATATTTTTGCTTTCCTAAATCGCTGATAACTTTGTCAACTTCTTTTTGCGTTCTTTGGTCGCACCAGATTATGCTGTCATACAACACATCACCGATTTGATCTAAAACCACTAAACCGTGCATTTGACCGGATACACCAACTGCTCTAATTGACTCAGCGTCAACTTTACTTGATATTTCTTTGATTGTTTTAATTGCAGCATTTTTCCAATCTATAGGATTTTGCTGTGCCCATCCGTTATATGGTTGTTTTAATTCATAGCTTTGACTGTCACTTGCTATAACACTACCATTTTCATCAAATAAAACCGATTTGGTTGCCGATGTGCCTACATCTACACCTATAAAATAGTTCATATTTCTTTACCAGCCAAAATAATATATTGATTAATAAGCGTTTCAAGATATTCCTGCTTACCGCTTTGAACAGTAGGTTCACCATTTTCAAGGGTGTATTTTTCAAGTTCTTCAAACGATGTGGTGTGATTTGCAATTTTTTTGCCGATACCAGCTTTGTATGAAGCATATCTGTCATCAACAAATTTATCAAGAACACCGTCTTTAATCATTAAATCAGCCACAATTAAGCCATAAGCAAAGGTGTCCATACCTGCAATATAGGAAATAAAAATATCTTCTACGGTATTGCTTGCTCTGCGAGCTTTTGCATCAAAATTAAGTCCTCCGTTTGTAAAGCCGCCCTGCTTAAGCACTTCGTACATACACATGGTAGCGTTATACAAATCGGTAGGGAATTGGTCAGTATCCCAGCCAAGGAGCATATCACCTTGATTGGCATCAATTGAACCGAAAACGCCGTTATCTCTTGCAATTCTCAGTTCGTGTTGGAAAGTGTGTCCTGCAAGTGTGGCGTGGTTAGCCTCTATGTTCATTTTGAAATCTTTATCCAAGTTATACTTTCTCAAAAAAGCAAGAACGGTTGACACATCAAAATCATACTGATGCTTTGTAGGCTCCTTGGGCTTCGGTTCTATATAAAAATCACCCGTAAATCCGATGTTCCTGCCGTAATCCACAGCCATTCGCATAAGATAAGCCATATTGTCCTGCTCTTTTGTCATATCAGTATTCAGAAGCGTATCATAGCCCTCTCTGCCGCCCCAGAACACATAGCCCTGACCGTCAAGTCCTACGGTGATTTCAAGGGCTTTTTTTATCTGTGCAGCCGCATAAGCAAAAACATCAGCGTTTGGTGATGTTCCTGCACCACACATATATCTGGGATTATTAAAGCAGTTTGCCGTTCCCCAAAGAAGCTTTATGCCTGTTCTTTTCATTTCTGACTTGATAATCGGAATAATTCTGTCAAGATTCTCGTTTGTTTCTTTTAAGGTTGCACCCTCGGGAGCAATATCACGATCGTGAAAACAAAAGTATTGCATACCCAACTTTTCCATAAGCTCAAATGCGGCGTATACCTTGTGCTCATAAATCTCTATAGCCGTTTTTCCGCCGAAGGATTTGTTGATTGTTCCTCTGCCGAACATATCTGTTCCGTCGGCACACATTGTGTGCCAGTAGCTCATAGCAAACTTTAAATGCTCGCTCATTTTTTTACCTGCTATAATTCTATCTGCATCGTAGTACTTGAAAGCAAGGGGATTTTTTGAATTTACGCCCTCAAATTTGATTTTTTCGATATTATTGAAATACATTTTTTCTTACCTCCGTTTATTTTCTGCCGATTTCATCAAAAGGAATCTCCTTGAAACCGGGGCATTTTTTTGAAATTTTACTATCTGCCTTGATTCTGTAATCGCCGTTTTCGTAATCGACAAAGGAGCTTTTCACACTGTGCAATGTGAATGTCTGATTGTTTTCAACAACAGAATATTTCTTGACTGCCTTTGCAATTTCACCGATATTGTTCCTTTGAAATAATGATGCTGTTTTTAAGTGATGAACCGGACGGACCGACCGCAAAGTCCTCGTACTTCTCACAGGAATAATCCTGATGTATACGCTCAATGCCATTATACTTATAACGATTGAAGCATTAAATTCCTTTGGTTATTTAATGTTTAATCTGACATTCAGAGCAGCAAGATTCATAAGATTTCAAACTCTGATATTAAAAAATCTGTGCTGATTTTATTGAAGGAATTTACAGCATAAATTTTCATAGAGTATTTTCCTTTTTCCAAACCAACAAGCCTGTTATGCTCAGTATATGCTACATCATCACCTAAAATATAATTCTTTCCAAAGAAGCGAACATATGTCTTTTCACCGTTTTCCTTTGTAAGCTCATAGATATAATATTTTATAGGCATATTTTGCTGGGCACACGCAAAAGTCACTTCAACACACTCCGGCTTCACTTCGGCAATAGCTTTGTCAGTACCGAATGTAGGTGATGCTCCAGTTTCAAGTATCTTTTTGGTTCTTGTAAACGTACTTTTATCAAAAGAATCCATCGTAAATTCTTCCCCAAACTCTAAACCTGTATTGAGATTTATCTTTTTTAAGCTGAAAGAATTTTTAGTTGTATCAATACGCATCAGATAACCATTATTAACATTACTTCTGTAAGGAACATCACCACTTTCCTCAATGCCAAGAAGCTGTGGATTCACCATATAATCCTTATTTCGGAGGGAATCGTCTTTTCCGAAAGCAAACGCTTCTTGAGATATGTGGGAGGGAATATCGTTTTCTGTATTTTCATCTTCATTACTAAACCAATCAAAATCAAAATAACTTGCCGTTCCGGTATTAACAATGGTAAAATCCTTCTGCATTATACTCCTTTCATCACTCATACAATAATGAGAATGCGAGGTGAAAACAACAGCTTGCGGATATTCCTTAAGAATACCATATATTTCCTCATATTGTGGCGTTGCCCATTGACCACCGTTTACTATATCGCTAATCGGCATATGAAGAAATACAAATATAGGTTTCTCCGGTGCGTCTTTTGACGCTACACTAAGCTGTTCCTTCAAAAAAGATATTCTGTCTTGATTATAAGTTCCATCAGCAAGAGTGCCATTGCTCTCTGCAAGTTCCTCATCGCCATTTTGAAGCTTTGAATTGGATATGGAAATAAAGCTATATCCATTAATAACGGTTCTTGTATTCAACGGTAGCCCTGTAGCCTTATAAAATTCGTGCTCCTGATTTCCACCGTAAAATTCATGATTTCCCATAGGATAGATTATGTGCGGCGCATTTGTCCTTTCTTCACCATATACATAATCTAAAACTTTATTGTACGCACTGTAGCCTGCATAATCACCTGTTGAATTAACGATATCTCCATTAAAGATTAGCAAATCCACATCTTGACTTTTAAAATATTTGAGTGCTTTTATTAAGTGCTCAGCACCGTTCATAACAGTACTGTAATCCCAACCATAAAGATGTTTTTCTTCCTGGGGCAGTTGGATATCGGAGATAATTCCAACTTTAACAACATCCTCTGATTTTGCTTTTACAGTTTCAACAACATACTTTTTATTTTCAGGTACAGTAACGGCATTGTAAACCAGAATACCCAGAACAATTGCAATAAGCAAAATAACTGATATAGATATAATTATATAATTCTTTTTCATTTTAAACCTTTCAAAATAGTCTGTAATTAATTATGTTGATGTTTTTTGAACTCTTAGTTTTCAACATATATATGATCCACTGTTATTTTATCGCTGATTGTTACGAGTGTGCCACCATTCTGACCTGGTGTCTGACTACATCTGTCACCGGTTTTCATTGCATAAGTCAGTCTTACTCCCTCATACATCACACTGTAATTATTCAAATGGTCATGACCGGCAAATACATATTTTGTACTGTCAAGTTCCTTGATTGCATTGAACATACCTGTGTTTATATATGAAGGGCATTCCTCTTCACCTTTAACTCCAAAATTTTCGTCTTGCTTTCCGCCTTCCTGCTGCCATAAATCATAGGCTGTTTTGAATTCAGGAAGCGGAATATGTATAAACAGCATAGAGTCTGTTTTTGAGTTGTTATATTCATTTATTCCATTTATTGCCCATTTATACCACTCAATCTGACTGTCATAAATAAAATCATAATGCATACTCTCGTCGTTTTTATCATAGTGACGGCTTGCGTGCGTATCCATCAGAATAAGGCTTTGAATGACTTTATCATTTTCTTTAATATTTATTATGTAATTTCCGATTCCACCTATATTATTAGGTCCTTGTTTGAATAGGCAATTTTCTGCTTTTTCATATTTGTTGGCTATCCATGCCAAATCAACATTGCCCTCGCCGTCGTGGTTGCCGTTAATCGGTGCCCAAGGAATGCCGTAGCTGTCTATTTTATTGATTGCCTTAATAACAGAAAATTTAGTGAATTTTGCCCAAACCAAATCACCGGTTATAATTATTAAATCCGGCTTTTGCTCTGTAACAAGCGTGTCAATCGTTTCATAAACGTTATCAGACCGTCCGCATAAATCCAAAGCATCGTTAAATTGCAAATCAGTAATAACAAGAATTTTGAAATCCTTATTTTCTTCCTTTTCAAGGACAACCGTATCATTTATATCATAAGGTTTATCTCTGTACCAATAGTCGTAATCGTATGTTTTTCCTTTCAAAGGGAACATCAATACAGATACAATGATTAAAACGATAACTAAAAATATGCTTATGCCTATAACCAAATCTTTAATTGTTTTACTCATTTTTCTTTTTCTCCGTTTCTATATAAGAATTCAATAACGCACAGGCAAGTGACAGGCCGCCTGCTGTATACAGTACGGGTTCATAGCTGATAAGCTCCGGCATAAATCTGCCCAAAGCAAAAATTCCAGCGGCGAAAAGCACGAGCAATATATAATGAAGCACACTGTTTTTCACAGCTGCACCGAATGAGATACCGATAAAAAGCCCCGTTAAACCGCCCATAATTCTTGCTATCCACATAACAGCTAAGGTTATCGAATTGGTTTTCATCAAAGGCATAAGCATTTGCAGATGATAGATATTCAAGTATGTAAGCAGTATTATAAAAATACCCGAAAACAGAAGTCCGAAGGCAAGAAGCTTTTGATTATCAATTTTTTTAGAAAGTAAAACAGAAAGCAAAGTGCCGACAGCAAAAAGCGGCACGAATATTGCAATCATAATTGTAAATATTTCGTGTTCCTTCATTGCAGAATCATACACATAATCCTTAATCAGAAAAATGACCGAGGACAGAGAAATGCCTATGCTTGCAGATGTTAAAAATTTCGTAAGCTTTTTCATTTTTTCACCTCCTGTAAATAATCGGATATGGCCTTTGTCAGCGAGCGTTCATCGCCTGACGGCAAATCGCAGTACTGGCTGAATATCATAACGCCGCCGTAGCCCTTTAAATATGCATAGGCTGTTTTGTCACGGATAATTGCCTGCGAATTAAAATATGTGTATCTGTCTTCCTGCGTGTCATATTTTTTCATTGTGTAGAAATTATTGAATGGAGATATTTCTTCGGTAATTGCGTTATACGCATATTGCTCCATTCTGCCGCCCTCCCATGTTCCGTAGAACGGGAAGCCGATGTTTATCTGCTGCTTTGAAAAGCCCTGACTTTCAATATAGTCTGCCGCCTGAACACAGCTGCTGAAGAAGGAGGAATGCTGTCCGTCCTGATCAAGAATGTCGTAGCCCATAACATTAACATAATCAATACATTCGATTGTTTCCGGCGTGTATTTTAATGCCCATGTGCCAAGGGCTAAAGAGAGCGTCGATTCCTCTTTGTTCCACATTTCATCTTTCATTCTTGCTTTAAGCTCCTGCAAAAAGCTGTTGTAAGCGTCAAATTCGTCCTGTGACATCGGGAATTCCCAGTCAAGGTCAATGCCATCAAATTCATATTTATTGCAAAAAGCAATCATATTGGTAATCAAGGTATCCCTGTTTTCCGTGATTGATTTCATAACTCTCTGATTGCCGTTTTCGCCTGAGGGGTTGAGAATTGTAATCACAAGATTTACACCCTTTTCGTCGAGTACCTCGTGGAGATTTCTCATCATTACACCATAGTATTTCTCCTCGTTATGCTCTGTACCGTCCCAACCTGTTATTGTGATTGAACCGTCCTCTTTCCAGTGGACATTACCGATATCAATGTAATCGGTTACGGTATCGTAATAATCTGCGTCAATAAGCTCCTTGATTTTTGCGTCCTTTTCAGTGTCTGACAGCGTTGTGTCGTCAATGATGTCAAATACGGAACCGCCCAAGGTGCTGTAAGCTGAAACACGGAAATCACTCTTCTTTTCGGGAATGGCGTTATATATTTCCATCTCACGGATTTTAGGCAGATTGTCGCTTTCCTCCACCGTCAGCTTTACATAACGTGCTTTTACTGTATCAAAGGTGCAAAGGCGGTGAAATTCAATTTTATCGTTCGCATAAATTTGCGTAAAGCTTTCGTTATCGTCCGATACCGATATAGAAAATTTTTGTACATTGAGTCCTTTTTCTTTTAAAATAATGGTATTGAAGTCACAGCTTTCGCCAAGGTCAATCACCGCCTCGCCGCCGTTTCTTGTTTTAAAGCGGTAAACGGAGCTGTCTTTGCCGTCCGTCATCTTATTGCTTTTATCCTTGAGTGCAAGATTTTCGCTTTGTATGTAGTCCTGATTGGACGCATATTTTGAGCTTGTGCCCATAGCCTCGCCGACTGCCGAAAGCGAAATCAGCAGTACCATAAACAGGCTTATTACAATAATTGTAAATTTTTTCATTATTGTTTTACCTCCAAGGTTTTTATTTCAAAGGGATTGAAATGCAGGTTGCCTAAATCCATTTCCTTTGCGTTTTCAAAAAGCATATCCGTTTCATGTATGCTTTCATAATCCGTATTTATGCAAATCTCCGTGTCCGTTTCCTTTCCTGCGGTTTCATACATTCTGAAGGCAATATTGCCGTTGTCATTCACAAAAACCGTTTCAAGAATTACATTTTCCGCATTGCAGGTGACAAGCGGCTTTATATCGGCAGAGCCTTTGCATATCCTGACAGGGTTATTCAGCTCGTAGCCGATTTTAACAAGCTCGCTTTCCATAGGCTTTTTCTTATGCGGATAGATTGCATAGGTAAAGCTGTGCTCGCCTCTGTCGGCAGTTTTGTCGGGATAAACAGGACTTCTTAAGCAGTTAAGACTGATTAAACCGTCTTTTATTCTGTGTCCGTATTTGCAGTCGTTAAGTATTGCAACACCGTACTTGCCGTCATACACATCAACCCATTTATGAGCAGGTATCTCAAATTGTGCAAAGTCAATTTTGTTATCGGTTTTTGTACTGCGCTGAATATTTCCAAACTGAATATCACATAAAACCTTTTCGTTGAAATTTTTCGGATAAGCGTCAATACGAAGCATTTTGTGTGTTTCGTGCCAGTCAACCTCATTTTCAACCTTTATGTATGGGCAGTTTTCGGTGAGAATAATTCTCTGCACTAATGAGGAGCTGTTGTAAACAAATTTGTTTTCACGAACAACGCTGTTACCGTCGCAGTATTCTCTGCTTTGGACAAGCTTCATATCCCTTGGCTTATGCTTTGTATAATTTATATCTATATCCCATGCATTGTACGGATGAACAAATCTGTCCTTATAAATTCTAACTGCGTTAAAGCTTGAAGAAACACAGTTATAATTATTGGGTTTGTCAACTATTTTTTCTATCTGTCCCATGTTATTAAATACAACCTTAAGGTGTTCATTTTCAATAACATTATTTGAAAAATGCAACGAGGCAGGCAAATCAGCTTTTTCCAATTTACCTAAAGAATAGGGTGCAAGTGAATATCTGTACCATTCGTTATTATGCTTTAAGTATCCTGTTCGTTCAAAATCAATAGAATTAAGTGCAACAAACGAATTGTCATCACTACATAAAAAGTAAACACAGTCATCAATAATATCGTTTAACCTTTTTTTGATAATTTCATATCTTGCGTTACACTCTTCATAAACTCTGTGAATTGATGAGCCGGGAAGAATATCGTGAAACTGATAGAGTAAAACCTCTTTCCAAATTTCCTCTAATTCTTTATGTGGGTATGCTTTACCCTGCATATATGCCATAGTACAAATCCACTCGGCAAAATGAAGCAGCACTTCACATTGACGGTTATTCTTTTTGACCTTACCCTGTGTGGTGTATGTACCTTGGTGCTTTTCTAAATAAAGCTCGCCCTTATATTCAGGATAATTTGATACATCTTTTTTGAGTTCATCAAAAAACTTTTCAGACGAGGACATCTTAACATTAGGAATATACCTTAAACTCTCGCATCTTTTTGCCATATTGATATGGTATTCACCCGGTCCTCCTCCGCCGTCACCGATACCAAACGGCATAAGAGCAATATCACTTATTTTTTTCTCTTTATAATTGTTATAAATTTTCTCAAAAGCATACGGTGTGGCATTCGAATTATAATCGCCTTCAGGAGGCATATGAACTAATACCCTGCTGTCATCAAGGCCATGCCAAATAAATGTATGATGAGGAAACTGATTGATATTATTCCAACTAAGCTTAATAGTCATAAAACTATCCATACCACATTTTTTGATTATCTGAGGTAAAGCCGCTGTATAGCCGAACACATCAGGAAGCCAAAGTGTTTTAACATCCTTTTGAAACTCATCTCTGAAATATTTTTTACCGTAAAAGCACTGGCGAATAAGACTCTCGCCGCAAGGTAAATTGGTATCGGGTTCAACCCACATACCGCCCTGAGGTTCAACATTTCCGTTTGCAACAGCCGACTTTAATTTATTGTACAGCTCGGGCGACTTTTCTTTTATAAATTCATATTGCTGTGGTTGACTGCCGTTGAAAACATAGCTTAGGCATTGTTCGCTTTCATAGATTGCATTCGAGAATGTTCTTATCGCTTTTCTTTTTGTTTCACGAACAGGCCACAGCCATGCAAGGTCAAGATGACCGTGACCTACTGCGTAAACAGTAAAATTTTGCTTATACTTTCCGTCAAACATTTCAGACAATACATTTCTTGCTTCAATGACTTTTTCCGGTTCCGTATTGTGTGCAATTGATATTGCCTTGTTTATGCGAGCAGTAATTTCTTTTTTCTGTGCATTATTATTAACTGCACAGAGAAGCTGATAACAGGCTAAAATATCATAATATAAATCTAATATATCCTGTCTAAAGACACAAATATCTGCTCTTTTAAAGCATGCCTGACCGGCGCTTTTTCCACCTTTGCCGTTGTTACCGCAATCAGCATAAAACAATATTTTGCCGTCTTTGAAGTTATCAATTCGATTCAAAGGAATTACAGCCTTACCTTTTACCGATTGAAATCTGTCTACCATTCCGAGCACATTTGTTATTCCCTGAATAGCAGAACCATCCTTACTATAAATGCATCCCTCGCCGCCGACATCAATTACAGCAACAAGATTTTCCTGCATATTATCTATATCCGCCGTGAATTTGAACCAAGCGCAGTCAAAAAATCCGCCCCAATTATCGCCGATTTTTATACTGCTGAAATGCTCGTCTTTCATTTCAGCAAAAGGTATCGGCTCAGCAGATTTATGCACAAATGCATTCAACTGTGCAATCGGTGTGTAAACACTAAACTTTAATTTTTTCAAAAACAGCGAATATTTTATGTTGCTGTGGTGCTGTAAAAATGTTCGTAAATTTTCGTCCATAACGCTCTCCGTTCTCGTGCACGCCGATGTGTAAAAATAAAATGCAATGATATTGCATTTTATTAAAGTGATTTGTCAACCTTTATATATAATTGGGAATACTGATACTCAGGTACGTCCGTTTTTGCGACAACTGCTTCAAAAATACTCTTAACGGCATTGTAGCCCTGTTCATACGGTTGCTGGCAAATTGTTGCTAATATTTCGCCGTTTTGCATAGCTTTTCTTGTAGTTTCGGTATCGTCAAAGGAACAAACCTTTATATTCCGCCCGCTTTCTTTAATCGCTTTCAGCGTTCCCGTAACACCTCCAGCAGTTATACAGACAAAATCTATATCCTCATTTCTTTGCAAAGCATCCTTCATTGCACTATATGCTCTGTCATTATCATCATTATTTTCAATTACATCAACAATGCTGATATTCTCATATTCATGGGTAATATTTTGAACCCCCTGAACTCTCATTCTGTGTCCGTTATGTAGCGAGCTACCCGTAACAATGCAAAGCTTTGCATTCCCGCCTGATAACAGACCGACAAGCCGACCTGCCGTTTCGCCGCTTTTCAGATAATCACAGCCTACATATGTAAGACGCTTGGAATCGGATATATCGCTTGAAAGCGTAATCACATTTATGCCGCTGTCGGTCATTTCATCAATTTTTTCGCAAAGCGCTTTATCCTCAACAGGGGTCAGAATTACATTTTTTTGGTCTTCGGGCAAATCGGAAACAGCCTGAATAATATCACAAGCGTTATATCCTTTTATTTCCTTTATATTCAGTTTTATACCGTAATCCGAATATTCACGCTCGGCGGCAAGCATTCCTTTTTTTACATCTTCAAAAAAGGAATTGCCGATACTGTTCATAATAACCGCAACAGGCACAGAGCGGTTGGAATATACCAATGCCTTTCCTATTAAATTAGGTTTGTAATTATATTTCCTCGCAATCTCAAGAATTTTTTCCTTGGTTTCAGGATTAACGCCGGTTCTATTCTTGAGGGCGCGGTCAACCGTACCTCTGCTTACGCCTGCAAGCTCTGCAATTTTTTGTGCGGTTATAGCCATATTAACCTCCGCTTGACTTTTATTTTCAAATGTTATATAGTAGTTATATTGATACCGTGCACGAGCACGACGCATAATAATGATAACCCAAATACAAATTATTGTCAAGAGGTAAAATTGATGACTGAGGAAAATTACTCACAGCACAAAAGAAATGGTGAAAGACTCGCCAATCAAATGTCACTAATTGAATTAGTTTCTCAAATGCGTAATTCATCAAAGGCAATAGAGCGTCTTAACATAAAGCAGTATAATTGGTGGAACGAGGGCTTGCACGGTGTTGCAAGAGCCGGTATTGCAACCGTTTTTCCGCAGGCGATTTGTATGGCAGCTTCTTTTGACAAAGATGAAGTAAAAAAGTGTGCAGATATAATTTCAACAGAGGCAAGAGCGAAATTTAATGAAAGTCAAAAGAATAAGGATTATAGCATATATAAAGGGCTTACGCTTTGGTCGCCTAACATAAATATTTTTAGAGATCCACGCTGGGGCAGAGGTCATGAGACATACGGTGAAGATCCGTATTTAACATCTATACTCGGTTGTGCATTCGTTGAAGGTATACAGGGCGATGATGAAAAGTATATGAAAGCCTCTGCTTGTGCAAAACATTTCTGTGTGCACAGTGGTCCGGAAGCCTTAAGACACACCTTTAACGCCGAAGTGTCAAAAAAAGATTTTTACGAAACATATACCCCGGCATTTGAAGCTGCTGTTAAAAAAGCAAAGGTAAGCGGCGTTATGGGAGCATATAACCGAGTTAACGGAGAAAGCTGCTGTGCTTCTGACAACCTGATTGATAAGCTTTTAAGAAAAGAATGGGGCTTTGATGGATATTATGTTTCGGACTGTGCTGCAATACTTGATGTTATTTACAAGCATAAAAAAACATTCAATCCTGCAAAAGGCGCAGCAATAGCTGTAAATGCAGGCTGCGACCTTGAATGCGGAGTAGTATATTCATTATTACCGGTATCTGTTAAGCTGGGCTATACAAATAAAGAAACCTTAAAAAAGTCTGTGTCAAGGTTGATGTCAATTCGCAGTTCTTTAGGAATGTTTGACGATGACTGTCCTTTCAATAAAATTACAATTAAAGAAAACGCAACGCCCGAGCACGAGGCACAAGCCGTGAAAATGGCTGAAAAAGGAATTGTGCTTTTGGAAAATGACGGCATACTTCCGCTTAAAGAAAATGCACAAAAAATCTTGATTACAGGCTATAATGCCGATAATAAATTAGCATATCTCGGAAATTATTTCGGCGATCCGTCGCATTTTGTTATGGTTACGGATTCCGTTTCAAAATATAACCGTGAAACGGAATTTATCAGAGGAATCCATTTGTATGATTCATCGAAAAGTATTGATGAAGAGCAAGCGCTGAAAAAGGCACAAGAATCCGATATTATACTGATGTGCACAGGAATTGATTCATCCATAGAGGGCGAGGAAGCCGGAGGTGCTCTTGCAGGCGGAGGCGGAAACATTGGTAAACAGGGTGACCGTGAAACGATAGATTTGCCCCTGAATCAGCAGAAATATATTGAAAAGCTTATTGATACAGGCAAAAAAATTATTTTGTTAAATTTCTCGGGTGGGTGCATAAATTTCGGCAAGTTCAAAAGCCGTGTTAACGCAATCGTGCAGTGCTGGTATCCCGGTGCGCAGGGCGGCAAGGCTATTGCTGATATACTTTTTGGCAAGTGCTCACCCAGCGGTAAGCTGCCCATAACATTTTACAATTCAACAGATGATTTGCCTGATTTCTGCGATTATTCTATGCAAAACAGAACCTATCGTTATTTCAAAGGCAATGTTCAATATCAATTTGGCTACGGCCGCACATACACCAAGTTTTCTCTTGAGGATATAGCTCTCATCGGCGAAGAAATTAAAGCCACAATATGCAACATCGGAAATGAGAAAAGCGATACTGTGTTACAGTTGTATGTTTCATATCCGCCAACGGAATATCCGAATCCCCAAAAAAGTTTAGTTTCATTTAAAAGAATCGGTTTAAAACCCGGAGAGAGAGAAACAATAACATTTAAAATAACAAGCGAATATCTTACTTCAGCAAATAACGATGGCAAAAAAATCATTCTTGACGGATGTTATAAATTCACATTAACAGACGGCTGTGATTTCACAAGTAAACCAATTCTATACCAAAAGTAAAAAAATTAACACTCAATATTCGAATGAACGGGGGTCTTCAAATGCGTCTTCTCGTTGTTGAAGATGAAAAAATTTTAAGAGAAGCGTTAGTGAACGGCTTAAAGATAAAAGGATACGCAGTTGATGCTGCTTCAGATGGGGAACAAGCCGATGTACTTGCTTACACTGTGCAATATGATTTAATCATATTAGATGTTAATCTTCCAATAATTGATGGCTTTACAGTTCTTAAAAATATTCGCCGTGAAAACAAAGAAATACCTGTTCTGATTTTATCGGCTCTTGACGAAATTGAGGATAAAGTAAAGGGTTTGGATCTGGGCGCAAATGATTATCTAACAAAGCCATTTCATTTTGCGGCGCTTGAAGCAAGGGTTCGCTCATTGCTTCGCAGAAAAATCGTTATTGAAAATCCTGTTCTTACACATGGTTCTCTCAACAGGCAGATACCAATTCAAAAAAGGCGAACAGCGCAGATTTGATTTTCAGCTGCATATTACTCCGCTTAAACCGTATGACTACAAAAAAGGCTTTTTCCGTTCGCTACGACCATAACAGCAAGCTGAAAGACGAGTACAAGGAAATAGACAGGGCGGCAAAACACGGACTCGATTATGTTACCTTTCATCAGGGCAATATGATTATGCCGTATATCAATTATCCGTTTTATGAGGTTGACAGGCTCAAAAAAGCCATGCAGCATGCCGATTATAAAAATATAGGAATAAAGCTGTACTATACGGAGCGTGAGCACAGCAATCATATGACGGAACTTTCTGTTTCCCTGCCCTTGCCGGAGACAAAACCGCCTATGCTCTGTTCAGCGGTTGCGGAGACGTAATGGTATTTCGTCTCGGCTGCGACAAAACAATGGACAATTCTAACAGCGTTTCAAACGGAATTAAAAACACCGTTGAAAGATATATTGAAGATTAGTAGGTGAAAATATGAAAAAGAAGAAAATCAAAGCACTTGTTGCTTCTGTTGTTTGTGCAATTTTGCTTGTTGCGGCAATAACGGCAATTTCTGTGCTCGGCTCAAATAAAGGACCGTTCTCCGGTCGTGTAACCGATTACGCCACAGACGAGCCTATTGCAAATGTATGTGTAACAGACGGTATGAATGTTGTTAAAACAAATGGCAACGGCGAGTTTCAACTGAACGGTTGGAGAAAAAGCCATTTTGTTACCGTTACCGTTCCGTCGGGTTATCAAACAGATGATTATTATATCCCCGTAAACAAAAACACGAAAAGCTATGATTTTACTCTTAACAAATCGGATATAACTGCCCAAACGGAGCATAGCTTTGTTCAAATTTCAGATACGGAAATCGGTGCTTCGGGCACGGGCGAATGGCTTGATAATGTCAAAGAAATCGTTAAGCAAAACAATCCTGCATTTTTGATACATACGGGCGACATTTGCTATGAGGACGGACTCAAAAAGCATATTGAGGATATGAACACCGAAACTATGGGCTGTACAGTCAGATATGTAATCGGCAATCACGATTACGTAAAAGGAAAGTATGGCGAAGAGCTTTATGAAAGCATTTACGGTCCGGTATGGTATTCTTTTGATGTCGGCAACATTCATTATGTTGTAACCTCTTTCCAAACAGGAAGCGATTTCAAATCCTGCTATAATAAAAACGACAGATGGAAATGGCTGAAAAACGACCTTGACAATGTTGACAGCAATAAAAAGGTTGTTATGTTTAATCACACAAAAGCTCCGAGTGACGATTTTGTCTTGTCCTTTGGCAAGGATGAGCTTGATTTGAAAAAGCATAATCTTATCGCTTGGATATACGGACACTACCATTATAATTATGTAAATGATACCGACGGAGTTTTGAATATCAGCACTGCCCGTCCCGATTGCGGCGGTATAGATTCTTCTGTTGCCGGCGTGAGATTGGTTAATATCGGCGCAGATGACTCCGTTTCGACCAATATGATTTATTATACTTTGGCATCATCACAGCCTCAAAATACAGCTTGGAGCACAAAGCTTCAAGGTAATTTGCTCTATTGTGATACCATTTGCGATAACGGCAGCATATACACTGCAACAATTGACGACGATTATCCCCATAACTGCGGTGTATATCGGCTTGATGCAGAAAACGGTAACATAAAGTGGTATTGCCAAACCGAAAATTCCATAAAAAACAATTTTTGCATTACGTCAAACGGAATTTTGGCAATGGACACAGAGGGAAATGTCTATTGTATCGACAAGCAAAACGGAAATATTCTTTGGAAAACGAAAATAGGTCTTGGCAGTAATGTCGGAACAAGCAGCGCAATTACCGTAAATGACGGTGTGTTGTTTGCAGGCAGCTCGTCGCAGATAACGGCTGTTGACACGGTAAACGGAAATGTAATTTGGACAAAGGTCAGAAACAAAGGTGAAAATTCCCCAGCCGAGTTTATTGTTGCAAACGATAAACTGATTGTTAATTCTCATTGGGATGCTCTCGTTGCACTCGATACAAAAACAGGCGATGAGCTTTGGAGCAATGACGATGAGGACATCAGATTCAGAAGTTCCACACCGACACTCCTCGATAAAAATACTCTGCTTATTGCTGACGATAATGCAATTATGCTTGTCAATCTTGACGACGGCAATATAACCGACAAAACAACATTTGAAGATTACTGCTTTTCGTCAAGCGGACAGCCTGCCGTTCTTGACGGCATTGCATATATTCCCACATCAAACAAAGGCTTGGTTGCGTTTGATATTAAAAGCAAAAGCATTGTGTGGAATTTCGAAACACAGGACAACATACTGTTTTCGGCACCGTATATGGGCAAGGGCTCAAAAACCGTTGAAAGCTCTCCGATTATAGAAGATGATAAAATCATATTTGGCGCAAACGACGGAAATATTTATTGCGTGGATACAAAAAGCGGAAAAGAAGTAGAAAAGTTCAATGCGGGCTCTGCTGTTTTGGGAAAAGCTCTTGTAAAAGATAACAAGCTTTATGCAGGCACTTTTGACGGTAATATGGTTTGTTATACGTTTTTGTCATAGCATTAACGAATAGCAGAAACGAAGTGAATGAAAATGAAAAAAATTATAGCACTTATCGCAGTAACAGCCGCTATTACTGCAGTAGCGATAATCTTAAACAGCATGATGACAGCGGAAAACAAATGAAAAATATGATTTGTCGCTTCCAACCTTAAATGAGGACGGATGGTATCTTGTGTTTGAGGACGATTTTGACGTAGACGGAATAAACCAGAATATCAATCGGCGAAAGTTACAACGGCAACAAGGAAATTTGGACTTACTCTCCGCACGCTATCCGCTGGGAAAGCAATGATAAAAACAAGCCCGAGCAGGCTTGCTATTGGGGTCCGAATATGGTGGAGGTCAAGGACTCAAAGCTGATAATTCATTCTCGGTATGAGGACAACCACAAATGTAACGGCGACTGTCCTGCAAAAGGCAGACTCGCAAAAGAGTATTGCTATGACGGTCTGCACCTAAACGCTCAAGGCTTTGAGGTTGTATCCGAAAATATCATTCCGCTGTTGAAATAAGCATAAAACGAAACAAGGACTTGAAACATTTTTGCTTCAAGCCCTTTTTGTATATATTCTATTGTTCGTTACTGAATTCAAAGATTTGAAAAATCTCTGTCTTTCCGACTTTTACAGTTGTTTTTCCGTCTTTTATCTTCTGTGTCAAAATGATAGGAATTGTCTGAAACAAAGCGAACACAGCTGAATTCTCCCGGTATTGAAAATTCAATATCGCAAATCGGATATACGGGAGTTAGAGGCTTGCAATCTTTTTTGAGAACCGCCTATTTAAGCCATTTTTAAGACTTTGCGTCTCTCAAAAATCTCTCAGAATTTTATTTTTACTCAGCACGGCAAATTCGTATGAGAAATTGCGAACCTTACAATTCTGTTATAGCACAGTAAAATAGTGATTTCAATCAATTTGATTTAGTGGTACAAAAATAAGGACATTAAAGCAAATATTAGTTAGCTTTTATTGAATTTCTAATTTGTTCAAATGTACTCTGTGTTCTTAATTCAGTATCATGTTTATCAAGTTCTTGCTTAACAGCGTTCAAAATAGCAACGCTAACAGGCGGTGCAGAACTTTCACTGTATTCACCGGGAGGTGCATATGGTCGATTTTCTTTGTTTGAAGTATGTGGATATTTTTCGAGTATACTTCTTTAGACGATGCATACTTAACAGTACGATTGCCTCGTTCATTAACAGCGTATGCTTCTACTACACATTTTTGCAAATCAACTTGAGAATCTTTTCTTCTCATAACTGTATTTATAACCAAAATAATACCTCCTTAATAAAAAATCAGCGGTATCGTGATTGATACCGCTTTTCGTTTTAAATATTCAATTTGAATCAGCATCCGTTTCTTCAATATAGTTAATATACGGAACTTTAAGCCAGTGTGTCCAACCGCTTGAAGTAATCGGAGTTTTGATTACACCATCGTATGTATTTGCTGCGTGAATCACATAACCATTTCCGATATACACACCTATATGTCCTTGATGCCATACCGCTATACCGGGTATATCAGGCATGGTACTTATAGGTCCTTTTTCAACAGCAGCATTAAACATACCATCAGCAGTTACATCTTTCATACTGTTTGTTCCATACTTAATAGTTCCGCTTGTTTCGTCATACCAGCCGTAGCCTTTTATTAAGCCTACCCATCGATGATATAACCGGTGATGATATTGTTGAACCCGATTTTTGAACTCACTTCGATTTGAAGTGAGTTCCTTTTTTTAATAATCATATTTTTTATTCATAAATCCTTCAGCTTGCTCTTTGAAATTCAAAGCGAACGAAATTCCTTTAGCAAATGCGTCAATGCAATACTCATCATTGAACTGCACGATATACTTAAACACATCATCGTCATAATCCATTTCGGGATAATTTGGATTGGTCTGTCTGATGACATTTAATATTTCGTCCTTCATTTTTCGTTGAGCATGGTTAAGTAATTCATATCTTGGATTATCAAGAGGATTAGCTCTCGAAATCACAAGCTCATATACCATTTTAAGTTCGGTCATCTATTTCATATCATCACCACCTTTCGTGTTAGGTTGTGGTGATGTTAACTCTGTTTGAATTTGAATTCAAGTTATTTTTTCATCTGCAACCCGCCAATTTTTTGCAGATTTTTTATACCAAATTTTATTCATACAACCCTCCTAATGGCAGCACTAAAGTACGCAACCTTTTTTCAAAATCACTTTATACACTTCCAATAACGATGTATCTGCATTGCCGCCTTCACATTTGAGCATAAGAACAAAATTATTTTTACCATATTGGTCAAGCGGAAGTAACGGAAGAATTGGCTCAAGCATTTGGGGAGTTCCTATTTCCTCTACCCCAATAAGATTTTAGGTATATTTATAAGCATAATGATGCTATTTTTTGACTGTCTATTTATTTAAAACAAAGTGTTATAATTATGAAATGATAATTTTCATTAGCTTTTTATTAAAAAATGCTTTTATTTTCCTTTATTCTGTTTCAATGCAAATGCAGATAGGCATTTCATTATTAAGCTTTTTGCCTAAATCTATTTGCATACATTTTTTGCTTTGCTCAAAGTGTAAATCCTCGTTTTCGCCGAGAATATATACTCTCCTAATATCGTAACGTATGCCATGCTCGTTATCAAAACGCATTGACTTTATTTTCAGCGTTTGAGGTAATTTGCTTCCCATAGGGAAGATATACAGTTTTCCTTTTTTTGCAGTAAAGCAAAAATTCTTTGACGAGAATTTTTTGTTTTCCTTAAAGGTACCGTTCTTTGATTTTTTGCCCTCCGACGCACAGATTTCATAAGGATATGAGCCGTAAATCGCCTCGCCGTTTATATTCATCCACTTCCCGATTTCAAGAAGAACATTCTTTTCCTCGTCGCAAATTGTGCCATCGGGCTTTGGACCCACATTTAGCATATAGCAGCCGTTTTTGGAAACCACCTCAATCATATTGCGTACAATTTCGCTCGGTGTTTTGAACCGATTGTTTTTTGTATATCCCCAAGAATTTTTTGCGATTGCGGTGTCGTTTTGCCAAAGTTCTTTTGCAACGCCGTTTATCTGACCTCGTTCAACATCATAAATTGCACAGCCGTCGAAAATTGAAGAATATTTATAGAAAACGCAAACCTCCTCATCCCATTCAACACCTCTGTTGTAGTAATAAGCAAGAAATTTTTTCATATAAGGATAAAATTCCTTTTTGAACACCCACCAATCAAAATATACGGCAAGTGGCTTATTTTTATCAATCATTTCACAAGCAGTTGCAAGCCATTCCTCAAGATATTCCTTTGAGGGAGTAATTTCCTCGTCTGTTCTGTCAATATGTCTGCTTTTTGGCATATATGCAGGACCATATAAATCAGGATAAAGATTTTTTGAAATCTCGCTGTTTGGATAATATTTTCTTGCTCCGTTAAAAAACCAAAAATGCTCTGCTCGGTGATTGCTGATAAGAAAGCCCATGTCCGCTTTATCGCAAGCATCATGAAGCTCTTCCATATAATCTCTGCCGTTAAGGTCTGCCATATTCCAACGGTTTAGGTCGCTTTTATACATTTTTACGCCATCGTGGTGTTCACCCACAGGCATAATGTATTTTGCGCCACTTTGCTTAAAAATTGAAACCCACTCATCAGCGTTGAAATTTTCAGGCTTAAATTTATCAATCAAATGACGGTATTCAACATTCCTGCCGTATTCCTTATCGTGAAAGGAATTACTTTTCGTGAATTTTTTGTACATTTGCCTTGGATACCACTCTGACTCGGTTGACGGAACAGAGTAAACACCCCAATGAATAAAAATTCCGAAACGCTTTTCACGATACCATGAAGGCACCTTAAAATCGGATAGGCTTTCCCATGTATCTTTGAAAGGTCCTTTTTCAATGACCTCATCAATTTGAGATAAATACTTTTGAATTTTCTGCATAAAAAAATCTCCTTTGCTAACGGTTGTCGACAGTATTACATTTAAATTGTACAATAGTTTTGCAAAAGTTTATTTCGAAAATCTACCAAATAGTTTAGAAATCCTATCACAAAGGAGCAGACGATTATGAAGTGTTTTTTAGAGCTCTATGAGAATTAATAATGAAATGAAATTTCTCTGCTGAAATCATTGCAAATTACATTGGCTCTCTTTTGCGGAAGGTCAATCTCATAATAATCAAAAAATTCTTCCTCTTTTGGAGCAATACAAAGCCTTTGACCGGAAGAATCAAGAATCGTACTTTTTCCTAAAAATTCAGCTTCCATATCAGGAATAGATTCTTTTCCAATTCTGTTGCACAGTACAAGAGGAGTTAAATTTTCTATGGCTCGTATTTTTGCAATGTGGTATGTGGTCTCTCCACCAAAGTTTGCTAAAGCACAAAAAATATCTGCTCCCAAGCGAAGCTGTTCACGGGAAATTTCAGGAAACCATAGATCGAAGCAAATTTGAACGCCTATTTTTATCCCGTTCACTTCAAATATTTTATTTTCAGTTCCTCTGTCAAACAACCTTTTTTCAAAATCCGATAAGTGTATTTTTCTATATTTCCCAATATATTTTCCCTTGCTGACAACAACAGCTGTGTTATAAATTTTACTGTTTTCAATTTCAGCCAACCCAAAAATAATAGTACAGGAATATTCTTCTGATAAACTCATCATTCGTTGAGTGGAGGCTCCTGTCGGAATAGATTCGGCACAGGCAAGAAGTTCATTGCGGCTACTGAACAAATATCCGCATATAGATAGTTCCGTAAGAACCATCACTTCAAAACTGTGTTTTTGCAAAGCTGACATGATACACTCAATATTTTTCTCCGCATGATGTGTGACATCATACTGTAAAAATCCTATTTTCATTTTGATATCTCCCGGTTATATACAAAGTTTGGTTTTCGTTTTATCATAATAAATCTACTCCACATTCCCAGTTTCAATCTCTATCATCATTGCTAAAAATCCGAGACGGTCAAAGAAATTACCACTAATACCATCACCCGTTGATGTTTTTCTTTCATTCATGTTTTTTCATTTACAACAAATATCCCTTTTATAGATGATACTATTATATCACGGCAAAGTATATAATTCAGTTATTGGGAACATTCTTTAATTAACAATATTTTTGTAGTAATCAAATAAACTGTTATTGATTCTTTTTTAATTGTGAAGGAGTTTTATTCTTATATTTTTTGAATATAGAACTGAAATATTTATCAGTTGAATATCCTAAATACTGAGCAGTCTCTTTTACACTTGTTCCACGCTTGAGCATTTCCTCAGCCATATCCAATTTGTAAAGCGTAGAAAACATATGAGGTGTCATATTGTATTCTTTTTTAAAAATATTTATTATCTGATTTTTGCTTATG
>ULPY01061993.1_pt1 | contig 19576 bp, 22 predicted proteins | sample 1953951 | NCBI WGS metagenome assembly ULPY01 (sample SAMEA4835641, study PRJEB28245) | human gut metagenome | biome: gut microbiome; material: fecal sample | place: Denmark | collected 2008
CGTCCCGATGCCGAATATCCCATCCACGGTAAGCCCGTAATTCCGCTGGAATGCCTCGGTGGCGCCGCGGGAGTTATTGCCCCAAATCCCGTCGACTGCCCCAGTGTAATACCCAAGGTACAGCAGCAAGCATTGCTTTTGCTTGATCGTCATCCGAGCATCACCCCGTATTTCGCCAGAATGGCAATGATGTCGTCAGTTAGGATTTTCTTGAGCTGACCGGGGGGCAGCTTTGCGATACTCGCGGCGATGGCGCGCATATCCTGCTCTCCGTCCTCAGCGGCGCGGATTTCCACCAGCCGCTTTTTGGCGCCGTTACTCCATGTCTTCATCCGGCGTCACCTCCAAAAGGTTCAATGCTTCCTGCATGTCGGCACCTTCGGCTTTCATTTCGGCGATTTTTGCCAAAATAGCGTTTTTGCGTTCTTCGATGGTCATGCGTTCACCCCCAGAGCGGTTTCGATTTCGGATAATGCGGCTTCGTATTCGGCGTTCGTTTTCAACGCCTCTTCCAGCGGGGTGAGAATTTCCACCCCATCCCGGTAGAATTTACCATTGCTGTAGGTATCGCCGATAGCCACGGGGCGGTCTGCGGGATTGATGAGAAATTCCGTTTCCGGCTCGCTCGCAGAGCACCATAGCATGTTGGTCACGGTACTGTTTTCGATAAGTGCCATTGATTTTGCCATTATGCAGCCCCCCGTGTATTACGAATGATAACGATGCCGGAGCCTCCGTTGTGCGTGCCGCCAACCGCATTACCAGCACCGCCGCCTGTATTTGTAGCTCCATCACTTCCCATATCACCACCGCCGCCTGCGCCGCCGACGGGGGATACGCTACCTTTATTGCTTGCTCCAGCTCCACCTCCGGCGTACGGTTTTCCGTTTTCCTCGCCGAATTCTCGCGTTGTTGTTCCCTGCCCCTTGCCTCCATCGCCACCACCTGAGCCAGCGGTAATGCCATCAGAGCCGTCAGAACCACCGTTACCGGCACCACTTGCACTTGTGCCACTGGCATTTGCATGGACATATCCGCCGCCGCCAGACCCGCCAGCGGCACCGGCTGAACCAGTGGGAGACTCACCACCACCGGCGGATAATCCAAAGGCGGATGTGGTTCCGCCATCAGCTGCACCAATCCCGCCAGCACCGATATCGATTTGGTATGGCGTATTGGTGGTTACGGTAATGGCTTTACCCGTTTGAGTGTAGCCGCCGCCTGCGCCGCCGCTATGTATCTTGCTGCCAACGCTCCACTTTGTACCGCCACCGCCGCCAACGAGAAAGACGTCTAATTGGCCATTCCAACCATTTAACTTGGTAACTGTGAATGTACCAGAGGTTAAAAATCTAATCTTCCAGTTGTTCTTCCAACCTGCGAAATCCGAAATAGGATTATCGCTGTCATCGACAACCTCATAATCTCCGGTGTAGGTAAACTCCGGGGTAATTCGATATACGATTGTGACGTACTCTACGGTCAGACGGGTAATGGAAACGTCCTGAGTTGCGCTGTCTCCGCCCTTCGTGGATGTAATCGTCCACGTACCCAGGTCAAGCCCGCCGAATGTCCAGACGCCATTTTTCTCAGCGGCCGTCTTCGTGGTAGACCCCATCTTGCAGGTTACAGTGGAGCCTGTAGGGGCGGTCACAATTATTGTCGATTTGTTGGGGCTACCGCCGCTGGCGCCAAATCCCTCTAAGTATGCGAATACGTCAGCCATTATCGCTTCACCTCCACCTGAACCGGAATGTTCGTTTCCGGCTTGTTTTCAAGGCAAACAAACGTGACGGTTCCGGCCCCCGGCTTTGCATAGCTCACGGCCGCGCAAGCTTCCCGCAGGGCAATATCCGCATCCACCACCCCGGAATATACCGGCGTGATATACGGCGGACTTCCGGCCGTTACCCCCGCCACGGCAACGGTTTGTGTATAGGGGGCGCTGGCCGACCAGCCGGCGGCGGTAAGCGTGGCCTGAACGATTTGCGTCAGCTCCGCGCCTATGATCGCATGGCCGCCCATGTTCAGATCACCGGTCATGGTATCACCGGATTTTTTAACGGCGTTGTTTATCTGGGCAATAAGTGTCCCAACTGTGTCGCTGTCTACCAGAGTATTCAGCTGCTGCAAAAGGGCCAGAATTTCGGCGCGGCTTTCGTCGCTGGTATCGCGTACAGCTTCCACCAAGTCGGTCATGGTGGTCATGTTGGTGTCTTCCTGCTCCGCCACCCACGCGGCGAACTCCGCCTCTTCGTCTTCCCGGAATTTCGACAGGTCGGCAGAAATCTGCCGGTAAAAACTTGTCATGTCCAAATGTTCCACTGGAAAAACGGGCACGCCGCAAACGGACGAATCCAGCCGGGTGTCCGTTATTTGGTCCTGCGTAATCTTCGTGCAGCCAGCGGGGACGTAAATATCGCAAATCTTCAGATCAAAGGTTTCGGCGTTTCGCGTGCAGGCGGGCGGCTGCGGGGTGGTGGCATAGGCGCCTTGCACGATAATGGCGTAAACTTCGTTTATAGAAAGGTTCAGCCGCAGCATAAGGCTGTCGTACCGGTTCAGGCTGCCGTCAGCGGTCGCAATATCCAGCACGAACGGAGTAGAATTCATATAAACAACACCGTTGATCCATGCATGACCTGTACCGTGGGTGATTGTCATATTTTCGTTGGTGGCCGTCGGCGTCAGCTCATTGGAATAAACGCCGTTGCCAACAAGCAGCGCAATCGTTTTGTAAAGTTCAGACGCGGTATAATCCCGGCCGTCCAAGAACATGCCGTTTTCGCTGCTCTTTTCCATTTCCTTGTTCATGCTATGTTATCCTCCAAATTGTAGGTTTCCGGGGCAGGGGTTCCCAGAGTAGGAACCACGGTCATGGTATCATTTTCATAAATTTCTTCCACTTCCGTGACACGCTGGTCCATGGACACGCCCCACTCCGTTTGTCTGCCGGTCACAATGTCCCCAAGGTTCCAGTCCTCGGTATAGCGGAATTGGCTGCTTGACTTTATGCCCGCCTCAAAACTTTGGATTCTGTTATGTTCATCCAGCTTGTCGTGTCCCCGCTGCGTAAGTATGGCCTTGTATTCGTCCTCTGTCTGTTCCCCTTGGGACAGATCGCGGGCATCTACCAGCAGTTCCCGGCGGTCTTCGCCGCTCGTCCGGTCAACCTCTACGATAGTCCTGTCCAGCCCCTCACCGGCGCCGCAGACAATCGCATAATTCTTGTAATTGGCTTCGTTCTCCTGATATTTGGGATCGTCAATGTTGAAATAGGCATTGGAGAAGGTAACACGGGCGTTTTCTTCCTGTCCTTCTGTCCGGTCTACACCCTCGTAGACCTCGAAGAACAGCGCCTGCACGGCCGGATCGGCGTAGACCCGGAACCCCAGGCCACCCGCTTTGGCCATGGCAGCAAGAACGGTAAAAAGGTTTTTCAGACTTACTTGACACTGAATCGTCGGGGTAAAGCCCCCGGCTGCGGCGAGTTTTACCGGCAAAGCGCGTGCTACGCGGCCGTATTGCTCCTTTACCAACGTCCGCATGGCTTCCTCAATCGGACAGTCAAAATTATAGATGTTGCGGATTCCGGCATCCTCCATAATGCAGATCAGAAAACGCCCGGTTATGATAAGATTTCCGCTTTCAATGTCGATCCCTTCCACCTTAACGGTTTCTTTTGGCCTGTCCGGTCTTAAAATCAGTTGTCCGCACTTGACTTTTGCGAACAGGCTGGGGCTGGTATGCAGCTCAAATTCTCCAATTTTATCGTACATAGGCCGCCACCGCAGGCTCTTGTATTCGCCCAGATCAAAGCAATGAACCAATTCATTGGAGAAAAACGACAGAATGGGAGCTTCCACGGTTATGCACCTCCATAGCTTTGCCGGTGCCAAATCTGCACCTGCAGGGACTGTTCTCCGGACGCGGCGCCATATCGGAACAGGTTCTCGCCCGGGTGCAATTTCAGCCATGCGACCGGCCACACCGCTTTGTTTGTGATCTCTGTTTGCACACCTCGGCTTGCAAGCATAATGTGCATATTGGACAGGGAAGTGGTAACGGTAACGACTTCGCCGTTGTGGAGAACGAACGGCTTGGCAGTTGTCCCGATTTGCAATGTTTCCTGCCGCTTTACGTCGGTCAAAAACGGGTTTGTTACCTCGCCGGTAGCGGCAAAAACAATGCGCAGCGCCTGAGCTGTGGAGCTAGGATTCTCAATCGTGGCCAGTAAATTGGCCACATGTTCCGAAATGGCAAACGGACTGTGAAATACCAGCGGGAAACGCAGCATAGAACGCCAAGACGCCATAGTGGACAGTTCCTCTTCCGGGTCGTAGAATTTGGGATCTGAACACAACAGTTTGACGGTCAGCTCTCGAATAATGCCGGTATATGGCAGTTCCCAGCCCTCCGGGCGGTAGATGGCCACACGGCGGGAACCGTCATCCCGCCACACTTCCAGCGTGCCGTCTACTCCCTCCTGAAAAACGGCATCCAGCTGATCGCGGATCACGTCATAGTCAGAGAAGACATAGGCACGGATAACAGGGTGCCGGGCGTTCTGGCTTTCGCCTTCGACAGACTCGCCATCCACACCGGTGTTTTTGCTGGTCGAAATCGTGAAACTGGCCGCGCCTATGTCGTCCACACCTTCAAGAAAAACCGTGTCGCCGTACTCAAATACTATCGTCCGGCCGGTTGCGCTGTTTTTGCAAACTACTTTTTCCATAGGCTTCCTACGCTCTCTTTACGTTTTTAAGCAGCTGTCTGGTTTCGTCTCTGGTCTTCCGGGCACACTCGGCAGGGCTTAGGTCCTTGGGGCTGTAATACGAATTATATTGGTTAAATTCTGTTGGGCCGGCATTTCTGTCCACCAACTCGGCGATAATGTTTCTCAGCTCACTGTAAAAGCTGTGCAGAGGAAGTACAGCTTCCGGGCCTGCTTCACCGGCACCGATGTACTTGTCACCCAAGGAACCGATAATGCGGGCACCTTGCAGAATGCCGCCGTATTTGTACCATGAAATGCCGAAGGTCGGAACCCGTGGTGGATTAAAGCCCCATTTTCCCGTAATGGAAATGTGCGGCAATTTCAATTTCGGCAGGCTCCATTCAAACTTGAAACAGTTCTTGATATTCTCAATTCCCTGCGCAACGGCAGAACGGGCGGCCTCAATCTTTTCCGAAAATGCGCTCTTGATATTATCCAAGGTGTCGGTAACGGCTGTCTTGGCGGCATTCATTTTTGACTGGAAGCGTTCGGCAATGCTGGACAGTTTCCCGTCGGTCAGAGTATCAACAAAGTCCAGACCGAAGCTGTTTGCTTCCTGAATGCCGGTCATGGTAGCCGCTACTATGCCCTTAAGCCCTCCGCCGTTTTCCTCATAGGCGGAACGAACGGCGTCAAGCTTTTCCTGCGCTGTGGTTTTCAACGCTTCCATGCCAAGGGCGGTGGTGTTCTTGACGGTATCCATAGCCGAAGTCCAGATCTGGCCCACACGGCTGTTTCTGAACTTTTCCCCTATGGCCGACAGCTTGCCGCCAGTCAGGTTGTCGATAAAGTCTAAGCCAAAGGTGCTTGCTTCCTGAATGCCAGTCATGGTGGCCGCTACCACGCCCTTGATACCTCCGCCGTTTTCTTCATAGGCGGTGCGTACAGCGCTGAGCTTTTCCTGTGCTGTGGTTTTCAGCGCATCCATTCCAATGGTAGTGGCATTCTTGACGGTATCCATAGCCGAAGTCCAAATCTGGCCTACGCGGCTGTTTCTGAACTTTTCCCCTATGGCCGACAGCTTGCCGCCGGTCAGATTGTCAATAAAGTCCAGACCGAAGGTGCTTGCTTCCCGAATGCCGGTCATGGTGGCTGCTACTATGCCCTTAAGCCCTCCGCCGTTTTCCTCATAGGCGGAACGAACGGCATCAAGCTTCGTCTGTGCTGTGGTTGTCAGTGCATCCATGCCAATGGCAGTGGCATTCTTGACGGTATCCATAGCCGAAGTCCAGATCTGGCCTACACGGCTATTCTTGAATTTCTCCGCTATAGCCGACAGTTTGCCGCCGGTCAGCTTATCAATGAATGTCAGGCCGAATGTGTATGCTCCCTTTACCGCTTCCATGGCTGCCGCTGCTGCGCCCTTGATTCCGCCGCCGTTTTCCTCATAGGCGGTACGTACAGCGCTGAGCTTTTCCTGCGCTGTGGATTTCAGCGCGTCCATGCTTGCGTTCCATGCGGTTTTGATACCGGAAGCAATGGCGTTAACGCCGTTGCGGAATCCTTCGCAATGGTTATACAGCAAGACAAATCCAGCAACCAGAGCAGCAATTCCCGCCACGATCCAAGTTATTGGGCTGGTCAGCACCGTAATGGCTACACCTGCGATTTTGGCACCGGCACCTGCCAGCTGGAAGGCTGACGCGCCCGCTTTCATCGCCGCCGAAGCTCCTTGGAATGTGGTCACAATTTTCCCGCCTGTGGTAATCAGATTACCAACAATGCTGATACCTTTACCGGCCACGGACAGTACCGGGCCGGCTGCTGCCACAACTGCGGCAAAGGTTATAACGGCCTTTTTCTGGCCTTCGTCCATGTTTTTCAGCTTATCCGTCGCTTTTTCGATAACCCCGGCAAACTGTTCAACGTATGGTGCCAGCATACCGCTGGCAACCTGACCGAAGTCCAGGGCGGCATTTTTTACCAGATTGAACGCGACCTGAGCTTTGCGGTTTTTGGTTTCCAGTTTCTCCAGAGCCGATTCTGTACCGCCTGCCCCAGCCTGAATACCGGCCAGCATTTCATTAAACTGGCTTGTAGACCCGCCTGCTTCTACAAGACCGTTTTCCACGTCGGAAACACTGTTGCCCAACAGAATCAAGCCCGCTTTTGCCGCCTCCGCAGAGCCGAACATATCCGTAAATTTCAGCCCTTGGTCATCTGCCGCGGCGCTGACAATTCCCAGCACATCGCCCAAGGTGTAGCCCTCCGCCATCAGGTCAGAGAAACCTTTCCCTGTTTCATCTTGCAAGGTTTTGGCAACTGTGCTGCCGGACTTGTTCAGCTCGTTCAGCATGCTGTTCATGTAAGTTGTGCTTTCGGCGGTAGCTACGCCGTTGGCAGTCATGAGCGCATAGCCGGCACACAGCTGGTCAAGGGATACATTCGCGGCGTTGGCGGTGGGGATGATTTTACCCATGCTGCTGGAAAGCTCTGCAACCGTCGTTTTACCAAGGTTCTGGGTTGCTATCAGGTTGTCGGAAACGTTGGTTACTTCGTTCGCTTCCAGCTTGTAAGCGTTCATGATTGTGGTCAGCAGGTCCAGAGAGTTGCCACTGTCCGCAAAACCAGCGCGGGCCAAATCAGTGGCGTGCCGTACAAAATTCACGGCGTCACCGGTCTTCTGGCCGGCACTGATCGCATTATATACGTTCTCCGCAATTTCCCCGGCCGCTATGCCGCTTTCGTCGCTCAGCTCTAGGATAGCCGCCTGCAGGTCTTCCAGAGGAACTTCCGTAGTGTCCGCAATGGTCGATACTTTGGCCATGCTGTCTTCAAAGTCCCATGCCATTTTTACGGTAGCAGCTCCTGCCGCCGCAGTGGCCGCAGAGATGGGCATAAGCTTATTGCCGATACCTTCTACCGTGCTGCCAAACTCGGAAACTTTTTTTCCTGCCTGCTGCATGATTTGCCCGGCGGCTCCGCCGAACTCAACCAGCTGATCCTGCAGCCGCTCCACATTCGCGCGGGCGGCTTCCAGCTGCCGTTGGAATTCAAGGTATGCACCCCGGTCGATATCGCCGGAAGCATACATTTTTTCTACGTCGGCCTGTGCCGCTTCCAGAGTTTTCAGCTCTTCACGGGCTGCACGTACAGAATCAGTAAGAACTTTCTGCTTTTCTGTCAGCAGGGACGCGCTGGAAGGGTTGAAATTCAGCGCCTTGTTTACGCTTTTCAGCTCTCGATTTAGGCCAATGCTCTGCTTTTTCACGGTGTCCAGTGCCTTGCCCAGACCCGTTGTATCGCCGTTAATGGTAACGGTAATTCCTCTTATTTTCTGATCCACGGGTTACCCTCCTTTCAGCCATATTTTTGGTGCAGTTTTTCCGCGTCCGGCGTTGTCTGCTGAATCCGCCACGCATCATGCAGCCATTTCCTGCCTTCTTCCGTCTGGGCATTCGTTGTCACAATGGCGTCGTGCAGTAATGCCCAGTAGGTGAATATGTCCAGTTGGTAGACATCAAACAAAGAAATGCCCGCATAATCAGCAACAATTTTTTGTCGTTGCGTGGTGATCCCGAACGGAACCCCCGCGCCATCCTTGACCGGATAGCTGGGGGTTATCAGTTTGGGTTACTGGCTTTTGTGTTGTTCATCCAGCCCAGAAAATCTTCTATCAGCGCGGACAGCTGGTCGATATTCGCCCATCCCATCAGCTTCTTGCTGGTGATCCTGACGCCCTCTTCATTATCCGAAAGCAGGGCGGCCGTCACGCCGGCCATATCTTTGGGGGTGGATTCCTTGTCGGTAAATACCTTGTTGAAAATTTCCACGGCTTCCAGCTTCGGCGGGTGGACGTGCAGGATCGTGCCGTCTTCGGGGTTTTCAAATTCATAGTGCCGAACCCGGACTGCAGACAACTGAAACATAGTTAACCTCCATCTGCTTCCGACTGGGTGGCTACCAGCTCGTCATCCAGAATGACCAGCGTACCGTCCTTGTCCAGAGTGTCGGCGGTAATCTCGGAATCAACGGTGGTCTCGTTTTCGGGCTGGAAAGCCATGGAAATGGCACCCGTATTCTTACCGGTAACGGTAATCCGCAGCTTCCGGCCATCGTCGCGGGTATGGACGAACCGCCACAGATAACGCTTTTTGTTCAGATTGGACAGTCCACCCAGCTGGAACAAACGATGGCCTTTCTTAGTGGTCTCGTCAATGCGGGCAGTCTGGATCAGCGCCTGAATGTACTGCGGCACCCAAGTGATAAGGCCGGTCTTAAACGTGACCGTCTCCTTGGTGATGATGGTCTTCTTTACACGGCCTTTGTCGTCCTGAACCGTCTGACTGTCTGCGGAGTATTCCAGAGTTGCGCCACTCTTGATATTCCCCGCGCGGTTGCTGTCGGCCTCGATTGTGGCATCTTCCGGAATTGCCCCGGAAAACTCGACAATATACAGGTCGCCGCTGCCCAGAATGATCTCGTCGCTGTTGTCGATGGTGTTGGTATTGGTGTTGCTCATTTTTTAGGCTCCCTTCGTTGTAAACGTAAAATGTACGGAATACGGCTCACCGTCCGGGAACCTCTCAATTTCGATGGTTCCCAGACCGGCAAGCGCTTTTCTTATTTTGCACTCAAGTGCAACGTCCTTGTTTGCAGTAAATAGGGCAATGGTCCACATGATCGTTTTCACGCACACACGTCCCAAATCGTCCCATGTGTCCTTCTCTATGGTTCTGATGACCATATACGGAAGCGGAACAGTGACACCGTTGACCGGCACCGCTGCTTCATCTTCCCGCCGAATGCCTGTGCTGTCCAGCCTGGTTAGAACCTTCTCGTGGCTTGTCATTTCGCCTTGCACGCCTCCTCACACCTATGCTCGAATTCAGCCTGCCACTTATCCGCAGCCGGCTGAATATGCTTTTTCGGCTGCACAATGCCCTTGTGCCCTCGCTTTTTGTGCGGGTATTCCAGCAGGTGGGTAAGCTGGTAGTTTGTCGCGTTTTTGGCTGTGGCTGTTGTGCTGCCCCGCCCGTTGCGCTTGATTTCGCAGCGCCACCCTTTTTTATAAGCCCCGGTCCTTTTCGGGCTTGCCTGCCTGATATCCTTTGTCATGGACTTCCCGCAATCTTCCACGGCGGCGGACACTTTGTCCATTACATCGCCTGTGTACTCTTTCAACACGGCAGTTATCTCAGCCGTGAGGTCAAAATCTGCCACCGGTTCCCGCCTCACTTTCGTCAAACGCAATCAGAACCGTGGGATTTTCCAGAGTTAGATCGGTACATTTGGGCAATGTGTCATTGATCTTCTGAGCCTGCAATACTTTGTATTGCTGATCCCCGATGGTCACGAAAACGCCGGGTTTCACAAAGTCCATTTGCGGAATCCGAATAAGCATTTGAATGGTGTGTCCGGCTTGCTCAGCGTCAAAATTGCGGCGTTCGCCGACCGTGCGCTCCCTGTAGCGTACACCGGACAGCAGCAGAACAGGCCGTTTTCCACCGTCCAGCTGCCACAGTTTGCAAACGCCATCCGGGAAGGATTCAAACTGTACTTTCTTCTTTGCCACAGCCGAATCCCTCCGCAAGACGCAGGTTTACAATTTCCGCGCGGTAGTCCTCTTCAAACTCCGCCCGGCGATTGTTTGCCAGATACCACACGCATTCTATCAGCAAGCCGCGATATTCCGGACCGGTCAGGTCAAGATCAGGGCTGCCAGCCCTGGCCCGGAGAAGCGCTTCCGCTTCCTCAATGGCAGCGTTCACATTGGCGCTTTGGGCTTCGTCCGGCTCCCATGTATAGTTCATACGGTTGAGCGCAAGCTTGTAAACCTGCTCCTTTGTCAATGCTGCCATGCGTTAGCCTCCTTAGCCCGTCTGGGCCTTGGTGTTCACAGTGTTGGTAACGGTGGTGGACACAGTACCCGCAACCTCCACAATGGTGCTGACGATGCTTTCCAGTTCGGAAACGTCCAGCAGCAAAAAGGCGTACTTGTCCATGGGGCAGCCATTGCCCTGGAGTTTGGCCTTGTATGCACGCTGATCTTCCAGGAACTTGACGGAATCGTCGGGAATGATGGTACCCTGCTTACCGGAAGGACCTACGCCGATGAAGTAGTACGGGGCAATGCCGATGACGGCCTCGCCTTGCTCAAGGGCGGAACTCTGGAAGATTTCGGCGGGGATGGGCAGCACATTGGTCACGTACTGGCCGCCCACCAGCAGCGTGGTGGCCGCGAAAACCTTTTCCCAGTAGTCAAAGGGGTTGAACACGACGATAACGTCGCGGGGATCGACGACGCGGGCAGTCTTGCCGGTGCTGTCGTTGGGATCGCGGGCAAGCTTTTTCAGCAGCGCGCCCATGGTTGCCGGGTCAAGCTTCTTAACCTTGACGGGGGTCTGCTTGGCGTAGCCGGTGGTGGGGCTGACGTCGGCCGCCATGTCCCGGATCATGCCGATAGGCTCGTCTTTGCCAGTGCCGGCCACGGCGCCGGCCTCGCAGGCGCAGGCGATTGCTTCGGAAAGGGTTTCCCGTGCATAGGCATCCATCCATTCCGGTCCCAGCTCCACCAGATCCATGGAAATGCACAGAAATGCCGACAGTTTGCACATGGTCAGGGCGATTTCCTGAACGCCGCCCTCGATCTCCTTCTGTACCGCTCCGGTGATCTTGCCCCAAGTGGCCAGCTGGGCGGGCTTGGCGTTTACCAGAATGCGGCTCAGATAAGCCGTGCTTACAAAGTTCAGCTTATCCAGAAGCGGGTGGGTCTTCTTGATGGTGCCGATGATCCGCTCAATAACGGTCTGAGGCATGGCAACCTCATAGTTGGCCACAGCGGCGCGGGGGTCGCTTGCCTTCAGCGCAGCGGCCAGCCCTTCATAATAGGCGCGTTCGTCCGCAGTCAGCACGTTTGCGCCGCGGGCGGACAGGATAGCGGCGTCCTGATTTCTGGCGTCGATCTCTTCGGCGGCTTTCTGGAGGACTGCTTCGTTCATGCCATCGAAAAAAGCAGTCATGGCCTCAGCCATCTGTTCAGGGTTACCGGACTTGAAAGCAGCGGCAAGGGTAGTTTCATGCTGCTTTTTGACCTGTGCGAACAGGTCTTTGCTTGTGATTTTCATTTGTTTGTTCCTCCGTTTACTTAATCATTGCTGCAAGAATGTTGTTCAGGCAGCCGGCTTCACTTGCTTTCGGGGTTTGCGGCTTCGGCGGTTCTTGGGGACCCGCTACGGCGGAAATCGCCGCCGCCATGGCCGCGGGCAGGGTGGAAATGTCCCGGCTTTGGAAGGCTGCGCGTGCGCCCTGATACTGTTTGGCGGCTGCGGTCAGGTCTGCGTCCTGTTCCGCATATTCGTCGGCAAGGCCGTATTGGATGCACATTTCCGCAGACAACCAAGTTTCACCGTCCGTCAGTTCTTCCAGCTTTTCCGCGGGCAGCTTGTCGCCGGCCTTGACGATATAGCTTTGCAGCATGGCTCCGTTGATAATGTCCAGATCGTCCGCACTCTTCCGCAGTTCCTTGGAATTGCCGTACACGCCCCAAGCTGCGTTATGTACCATCATAGCGGTGTTACGGGGCATAATTACCTTGTCTGCTGCCATCGCAATAACGGACGCGGCAGAAGCTGCAACGCCGTCAATGTATGCCACAACGGTGGCCCCACAGCGGCGCAGGACGTTATAAATGCCCAGCGCTTCCTTTACGCTGCCGCCCCAACTGTTTATGTACAGGTTGATGGTGTCGCCGGCCTGTGCATCCTTCGTGTTTTCCACGAAATACCGCTGGCACGTTGTGCTCTCCACTGCCTCCCAAGAATATGTATCCCAGTTGAATCGTTCACCGTCCGGCTTTATGTCGTCGGTGATGTAGAACTCAAAAATTCGACCAGCAGCCAGAGCCTTAACCTCGTGGCGCACTTTCATGGGAATATAAATCATGTGTTTTCACCTCCCTTCACCGGGGCGTTTACCGCCTCCATATTTTTGGTGCGGTGGTATTCATCTGCCCACGGCTCCGAAATCGGGTCCATATTGAGCAGGCCACGGCCTTCGTTCGTGTTTACTACGGCATCTTGGATAAGCTTGTCCAGCTTGACCGCCACGTCGAAAATATCAACCACACGAACGTGGGTCATGTCGATACGTATACGCCAGCCGTTCAGGATTTCCCGGCCGTACTGCTTCCTGTTGGCCTCGTTTTCCACGGTAAGCACTGCCGGCTTTACGCCGAATGTCAGCAGGTTTTGGACGGCTTCGTCTTGGTTGGTAACGTCGCCGCGCAGCAGGCAGGGCGGGCAATGGTAGGCGTTGCAAGCACGATCCTGCGCCTGCCTGACAAGGCTTTCCATGTCACCAACTTCACCGTTCAGCTTCTGAGAAGCTGGGCCGCTGTCCGGGGTATAATCGTAGCCATCAAACAATGGGATAACCGCGTTTTTGCTCTCAAAGAACGTTTTGAACCGATTTTGCATCAGTCTGGCCACGTTTTCTTCGTAATTTTTATCTTTTGTGGCATTACCTGTGATTTTCAGCACGCCGCTGCGCCCACCGCTATGCTTGTACTTGTCCAGAGCTTCGGCCAATGCCTCGGAATACAGGCTGTTAAACCTGCGCAGAAGACTTGCAGTGTCCTGACTGGCAAGGTGAAAATAGAAGACCTCGTCCTCTGTTTTGTAGCTGCTGACCATCAAACCGTTGCACGTGATCCCGCTATACTTGTTCGGCTTAAAGGCAAATTCCTCACGGCTGAACCTGTCCGCAAGGTACAGGCTGCCGTCTGCCCGCTGGAATACCAGCGCTTCATTAAACCGCAGCAGCCGGGCAAACAGCAGGCGGCGGAAGAAAAAAGCGTTTTCGTTCTGGTTCGGCTCTACATTCCACCGGAACCAGTCGTCGCCGCGCTGATACTGACCATTCTGGTACGTTCTCCATTCGCACATTGCGGCCGTGGACGCCACCAAGTCGATGACGGAGAAAAGGGCAATTTCTTCAACATTCAGACGCGAGATCGCCGTGCCCTGCATTCCGTCCTTCACCAGAATGTTGCCGCTTTCATCCCGCTTCCCGAAGTCCACCAAGTCGGCCAGAAAGTCCGTAAACCTCATTGTTTCAACTCCTTTCCAAAATCAGAAAACAAAGACGCCCGGCAGTTTGTCCACATCCGGCAGTACCTCGAATATGTCCTCGTGCTTTGTGGCCACAATGAAGGCCGCCACAAATGCCATAAAGCCGTCTGTTTTTCTGGTTTTGGGTTCGATTTTCTCAAAAGTAATATTTCCGTTGCTGTCGATCTTCCGGCATGCGTTATTCGTGTACCACCGCATTGTCATGGAATCACCCCAGCGAATTTTATGGGAAATGAAAGCGCTGGTAATGATTGGCGCCACCTCTGAAACCTCCGGCCGGTATGTCAGCTTGATGTTTCCTTTTTTGGGGTCTGGGTCCCAGCCTCTTTCTTTGAATGTTTTGCGCATGAGGGCTATACGGAAATGATCGATTGCGCCGAATCGAATATTGTTTTCCAGCATCTGCGCTTCAATCCAGTCCGCCGGGTAGTCTGCCGGTATTTGCGGCTCGTCCACCAGAGTGGCTTCCCCTCTGGAAACGGCTTCCAGATACGGGAACTGAATACGCGGTAGGGTAGCGCTCTGGGTACATATCCAGCTATGAGCCTTCCAGCACCAGATTTCCCCGACCTTCCAGAGAATGCCCGCCGCCACAAAGTCCCGCGTATCTGCGTAGTCAATACCGAATACCGCCGTCGGCGCGACACCCGGGTCCAATGGCGGGTATGGCTGATTTGCCGCCAGAATATTTTCCCATGAAGTTACTTCCGTTTCCGTGTTCCCTTGGGGGCAGTTCATGCGCTTTGTGGCGAAGGAAGAATGGCTGGCCGGGTCTTTTTTGTACTCGTTGTATTCAAGCAGGATTTCCTCGCGCAGCTCTTGCCGGGTGGGATCATTCAGGGAAGGGTTTGCCTTTGCCCACGTCTTCGGGTCGTGGATTTCGTCGTCGCTGTCCAGACGGCAGAAGAAATATAACCAGCCGTTGTCTGGCTCCGTACCTTCCAGAACTTTCAGCCCCGTGGTCATGTACCGGTCTAACGGGCCGTCTCGTACATTGCCTTGGGTGGAAATGTAGGTTCTGCGGGGCATTGGCCGCTTGCCAAGGCCTGTGACCGCCACGTCAAGCAATGCGCTGTTCACATATGCGTGCAGTTCGTCAAAATCGACCTTTCCGGGTCGGCCGCCGTCCTTGGAATTGGGGGCGCGAGTGTAGTATTTAATGCGGCTTTTGGTCTTCCTGTTTACGATTTGCTCTTTATTCCAAGTGAAATACTTCTCAAAATAGCGTTTGTCGCTTTCCAGAATATCGTAAATGTCGTCGAACGTGGCCTTTGCCTGATCCTCCGAATTGGCAAACATGTCTATGTTGTATTTCTCAATACCGTTGATCGGGGTAATTAAACAAAAATCCTCGAAGGCAAGATAGCCGTTTTTCCCGGCTCCGCGCCCCACGACAATGATTAGAATAGGCCACCGCAGACGCCCGGGGGCTTTGTACACGCAGTTATGAAGTGCGAAACAGAAGGTTTCCCACTCCAAAAGACGGTACGGAAAATATTTCTGCTGATCCATGTACCGCTCCAGCTGCGCTTCGTCCACGTATATGCTTTCTTCCTGAAAAACACGCTCCACATAATCGACAAGGAGCAGCTGATCCCGGCACACCGGCACGGTGCCGGACCTCACCAGTTCTATGTAATCCTGAATATAGCGGGTCACAGATTGCCGCCGCTTTCATCCGGAGGCAGTACTGTATCCGTCCTCAGATCCAGTTCCCGTAGGATTGTGAGTTTTTGCTTGTTGAAAAGGGCTGCCGCCTTGATTGCCGGGTTTTCTTTGTCGTATTCTTTTCCGGAAGCGCTGGTGGCTTTTATCGTCATCCCGTTTTTACGGACTTCGGCCTGGGCTTTCTTTTCTTGCTTGTAGTAAAAAACGTAATCATCAATAAGGGCAAGAAAGTGTTCCACGTTCGCGCCCCGGTCTTCCAGCTGCCTGATAAGGCTTTTCTTTACGTCCTCGGCGGTCATTTTCTCAGCCCCTTTCTGACCGATTTCCGCGTTTCCCATTACGCGCGTGCGCATACACGCGAACATATTATGCGGGGGCGGCTTTTCCCATTTTTTTCGTTGTGCGCGCGATTCAGCGGTTTTGTCTTCCCTGGGCCTCGGTTTCCAAGGCGGGCGGGATTTCGCTTTCAGGGGGTGGGGGGTGCCCGGGCTACCACCGTTCTTCTGTCACGGGAAGTTTTCGTTTATGATGTTCTTCCCAGTGGCACCCCGGGCAGATAATCACAGTGTTGAGCTGCCCCCTATCGTCGTACTCGGACAAGGCCAAGTCCGGTCTTTGCCTTATCTCATTGCGATGGTGGACAACAGCGACCGGGCGGCGGTCGTTACTGTCTCGCTTCTTTTCCCATGGCTTGCGCAGCGGCGTGAGAACAGCAGGCACCTTCTGTTCGCACAGCTGGCACCGGCACGGCTTAGACTTGAGCAGCTTCAAACGGAAGCGCTTCCATTGCTTTGAGTTGTAGAAATCGCCCAGCTGATCCTTTGCAATCAACTGCAAAATCCAATTTGCGGGCCAGCTGTCCGGATCATACGGCAGTGACACCCTTGCACCTTCTCCCATACAAAAAGAAAGCCGCAGGCTTCTGACCTACGGCTTTCGGTTTATTCTGCCTCGGTTTCCCGCGGCTTTCTTGTTATACAGAATAGCACACTGTCCTTGTACACTTCAAGAAAGTAAAAAACTTTTTTTCACACTTTTGTACACTTTTTATCACTGCTTCTTCACGGCATCTGGCAGCCTGATATAAAGCAGCGCCTCGCCGTGGGTGTTGGTTGCCCAAGTTCGGGATTTGCCCGCCGCTTCCGCTGCGTCCTCCCAACTCATGCCATCAATGTACCGGCGCATCAGCAGCACCTTTTGGTCTGCTGTCCTTGCCATTTGGATAAGGGACAGAACCCGTCTCTTTGCTTCTTTGGCGTACTGTCTGGCTTCCCGTTCGTTTTCCTCCGCTGTCTCCATCTCCATGGAAACGGACACGGTAGGGTTGCCAATGGCTTTGGTTGGCAGATCTGTGTTGCTGCTGGGACTTCGGTAGATAAATGCGCCGTTCAGTTCCCGAACCTTGCCTGTCCAGTAATCTACTACCTTCAAGGCTTCCAGATACTCGTTGAGCGCCTCTTTCTTCTTTTCGTTCTGTTCACGCTTCTGGCTACTGTTCTTCATCACAGCGCCCCCTTGCTATGATCTCCGCCCAGCGCCGGGCTGGCTGCTTGCCGGTCTTGACCCAGTGCCGTGCCATTGCCCCGGTGATTTTGTCGAACAGCAGATCCACAACGGCCAACAGGATAATGACGAATGCGGCAAGTAGCAGAACCGCCACAATGACGGCGGCAATGCCCCCAAGGATGGAGCCGATGAATGCGCAGGTGTTGAACCACGCCGCCACGAAATTAGCCCACATCGCTGCCGCCTCCTTCCAGATTGGCCAGGATTGCAGACAGCGCCCCCCGCAGAGCATTCAGGAACTTTTCCGCATTTTCTATGCTGGTCCCCCGCATGGTCTCCGTAATGGCTTTCATATCTTCGACCTTCTGCTGCAGCTGCTCAAACAGCATAAAGAACCGGACGGCGTTCTCGTCGCTGCTGGCTTCCATCTGCTTTGCCATGGTTTCCGCCCGGCGCTGGGCCTCTTCCTCCGCCTGCTTGGCCTGATCCAGTTCTGCCCGGTACTTGGCTTCCTGCTGAGCCGCTGCCGCCTTGGCGGCTTCCTCCCTGGCCTGGGCTACCTGCTGCCGGGTTTCTGCTTCGGCCTGCTTCTTGGCGTCAGCCTTCACCTTGCGAACCTCCGCCGCCGCGGCCTGCTCTGCCTTCAGCACCGCCTCACTCATTGCAGCTTTGTGCTTGGCTTCCAGTTGGGTGCGTTCCTCGGCGAATGCCGCAGCCATTTGCTGCCGGGTTTCTTCCTCCGCCTGCCGCCTGATCTCGTCGGGGTCAATAGGCTCCGCCTCAACCTCTGCCACGGCTTCCGGCTCCGTCTGGAAGATAGAAAGCTGCTGTGCCATGGCGTCCCGCTCTTCAACCAGCTTTTTCAGCTCTGCAACGGTGATGTTTGCCAGAGCTTCCCCGGTCAGGTCTTCCCGCTCCTCCGGGTTCAGTTTGGCCAGCAACGCCAGCTTGGTGACGCCTGCGGCGGTGTTTTCCTCAATCAGTCTGGCCGGTAAGCTCTCGACCACCTGAATGTAGTTATATGCCTGCCGCTGCTTGATTCCCACCGCCGCTTCTGTGTATTCGGCGAAGGAAGCGAACCCCAGATCTTTATAACGGCCGCTGTCCCGCATACGCTTGAGCTTTCGCCCCAAGTCCAAAAGACTATTGACGGCGGTCTTCGCCGCCTGAACGATCTCGAAGTGCATGGCAGCAGCTTCCTGCTGTTCGGCGGTCAACCCCGCCACATTGTTCAAAATAGCAAGTTGTTCCATTTGTTAAACCTCCATTTACGCAATCTCTTTTTGCTTTTTCTTCGGCATGACCCACGGATTCAAAATGGTTTCCGTCCAAGCTAAAACAAAATCCTGTACCTCTTTGGGAATGCACAAATGTGTGCCGTTGGGAAGCATTTCGTTTCGATATCCATGGTTTTGAATGATCTTCTTTGTCTTCAAGTCAACATTCAGCGTGTACCAGCTCCTTTCCGGGCGGCGCTCATGCCGAATAAACAGAATGATCCTCCCGGAAGCGTGGCTTTTTGCGTACCCGCCTACACAATGTTTCAGTGTTGCCCCCTCCTGCACCAGTTCTTCAGGGGTGGCCGCCGGCCGAATGATGATCCCATTATGTTTCCATGTGAGGCCTTGGGCAATGCGGCTCATTTCTTCAAATTGCTCTTTTGTCCTCCGGTCTGTCGTGTACCGTGCGGCCATGGCCACCCGGTCATGTGCTGCCCGCAGTCTAGGCGGCCAGAGGATAACGTCCTGAGTTACATCCTCGCCCAGATTATGCACTGCGCGGATATAGTCCCGGTACGTATATGCCTGCTCATTTTGCCGACGCAAATACCGTGCTGTTTTCAAAACCTTTCCCCTTATTTCCTGAATTTCGGCAAGGGTTTTTATGCTCGTGACGCCAATAAGCGCGAATGCCTCAGCCACTTCCTCCGGGGTAAGTTCCTCTTTGCAGGCTGTAAAAGCCTCCCACTCTTCCAGCTTCCACCCGGCTTTCTGAATCCACCGCAGCTGTTCCTTTGTGACGCCAAGCATTTTGGCTGGCTTGGCCTGCTTCCAGTCAATCCATGTAATATTCGGCGTTGGGCATTCCATGCGGCCTCCGTAATAACCGCTTACTTTTGCGCCTTTCTCAATCGCCGAACCGATAAGTTTCCCCAGTCCGGCAGTAATCAGGTTTTCAACATTCCGGTGCCGCAGATACAGGCGGCTATAGGCCAGTGGGTAAAACAATCCGCTTTCATAGGCTTGTGCTTTATAATCCCAGAGCTTTGCGTTCTCCAGAACGGTGCCTGAAAGGTCCGGCGTTCGCCAGTACATAATCGGGGCGCACATCGTATCTACCGCGCGGCTCAGCTGCTGCCAGCCGCCCAGACTGTACCAGCCGCCACCGAAACCGCGCCGGTATGCCACCAGTTTTACCGCTTTTTTGCCGTCAATGACGTATGCTTCAAACGGTACGGCGCTATAATGCACGGAACGCTTGTAGATACGCCGCTCGGCGCAGAACACCGTAAAGACAGGATAGCTCCCGCACACGGTCGGCACGGTAATAAACG
>ULPY01085274.1_pt1 | contig 19575 bp, 21 predicted proteins | sample 1953951 | NCBI WGS metagenome assembly ULPY01 (sample SAMEA4835641, study PRJEB28245) | human gut metagenome | biome: gut microbiome; material: fecal sample | place: Denmark | collected 2008
CGATGCTGATTCCTGCATCAGCTGTGGTGCTTGTGCTGGTACATGTCCTTCTGGCGCTATTTCAGAGGAGTAATTTACTACACATGAATTACCGGACTGTCCTCGATGGCTTCACCGTGGACAGTCTTTTCCTTTTCAAAGCAATGAGAAATGTCAAATTATTACACAGCTTCCGACAGGGGCTGTTCGATTAATGGAGGATTCAAATGGACGCAAGAGTAAATAAAGATATGATTATCAGTGATATGCTTCAGATCGATCCGGGTATTGCCGCAGTATTGATGGCTTCCGGTATGCATTGTGTAGGCTGTCCTGCATCTCAGGGAGAGAGCCTTGAGGAGGCCGCTATGGTTCATGGTCTCAATGCAGATGAACTGATCGAGAATGTAAACGGATATCTGGCTAAGAAATAATCCGTCAGACCGACACGAATAGAAACGCTTCCCCGGCTGCACCCGGGGAAGCGTTTTTTCGTATCGGGAACACAGGATCAGATACTTGCCAGAACCTGAAGCGCATGTTCCTCGATCAATGGCTCGTAATGTTCCTCGTAGTAGGAGTGGCTGGCGTACATGTTGTGAACCGGACGTCCATACTCACTCATAATATTGCAGATTTTGTTAAACTCCTCCGGGCTGTGCTCGGATTTGTGGGCGATCAGATAGTACAGTCCGGACTTCTCGTCCTTGTATACGGTATTGGAACCGTGGTAGGTATAGATGAGATACTCTGCCAGACTTGTGAGATCGGAAAGGTTCCGGAAAGAGAAGATCTTGATCACATCGTGACTTGCGGTGTAGTCTTTGGTCTTTGGACGGTGTTCCATACCAAGTGCTTCTGAAAGAGAGATGAAATCGCCATCGGAGCTGCTCCCGGAAGGATTCTGTGGGAGTGCGGAGACTGCATCTGCTGCCGGCTCCGGTTCCATGAGAATATCGCTGTCAAACAGATCAAGTCCGGACATATCATCATCGAGCGTGAACATATTATCGTCGTCATCACCGTTTTCAAAATCGGAATCATCATCGGTAAAATGAGAGAAACGGGTATCCAGCTCATCCGGGTCATCAACCTTCGTAATGACAAGCACCAGACTGTCCGGATACATCGGGATCGCTTCCACCATAAGAGGGATGTCCTCTGCCTCAAAGCCAAACTCGTAGGATGCCTGCTGCATCATGTCGCGAAAAAGAGCCTTTGCCTTTTCACTTCCATAGGCAAGCTCGCTGATACGAAGTTCGCGGTCGCTTAAATCCTTCTGGTTCAAAGTGCATCGAATCTGATGATCATTGATTTTTTCGATACGCATAGGCTCACTTCCTTTCTATCTTAAATATGCATAATCACAGTAAAATGTCTGTTCCTTTGGTTAGTCTGATTATAGAATATTCTTACGCATAAGTCAATTTTCGAGAGCTTACCGATTACAAAGAAGATCGTTTTGCGCTCCCTATTATTTTTTGTGAATTTTCACCAGGAAATACTGCCATTATTTTGTCTCTTTTCTATTATCTGTAATTTTAGTTCTAAAAATGATTAAAAACTGATTTTATGAACCTGCATTTTGTGAAAACAGCACAGAAAACGGAGCGCTTTTTCGGCGCGAAACGCCCATTTTATGGGTTGTCACGAGTGATTCGTGTGTCGTATAATCAGTGCAGGAGAAAACAAACCTGGAAATTTAAGAAAGGAGGTTTTTGGTAAAAGTCAGACAACAGATTCACTTATCCGGCGTATTCAGGGAGGAATTTCTCCGGTTGGCAGTGGTATTTCAGGAGGATGACATTGAAACGTATCACAGTATGTACTTCCGTGTCGTCCGTATAATAGGAGGGTGTGTCATTGAATAACACAGGTGATTTGAAAGAACAGATGTATTCGTGGATCCTGGCAGAGATGGAACAGGCAGAGGCGGCAGGCATGAGTGTTTCCGTGGATGGAGAACCCTACACGCTGGCAGAGACAGACAGGCTCTATCAGGTGATGGAGGATGCCTACTATATGAAAAGCTATGTCGGTGACCAGAAGGGACGGATCACGGAGATTGATTTTGAACACTTGAATCAGGTCTGACAACTGTGGTAGATTAAATGCAGTATATGTCATGTTATGTGCGGATAGAAACCTTATAATCAAAACGTAATAATGAGTGTGCTTTCTGATGAACCGCCGGCCCGGGCAGCAGAATAGCACACTTATTGTAATATTCCGGGGCGGATGGACACAGGATTGATTGTCAAAAGGAAAAGTGATATAATTTTGTTTAAGTATTTGAACTTGGAATTTTTACATTTTGAATAGAAGAGAGGTACGGAGCCATGGAAAAACGACAAAAGAAATTGATCATTCCCTTTATAGCACTTCTGGTTCTTGCAATCCTTATTACCGGTATTGCGCTGCTCGTGAAAAAGTATATGCCGAGCAGTAAGGAGATGTCCTTAGATGATTATTTTAAGGTATCAAAGGGGGAGATGCAGGTGATCCTACAGGATCAGATTTATGATACGAAGGCACTTTATGATAACGGTGAGATCTATGTGGATTTCGGTCTGGTACATGATTCGCTTAATTCGAGATTTTACTGGGATGCGAAGGAGAACCAGCTTTTGTATACCACATCGACTGCAGTGATATCTGCGGCGGTGGACAGCAGCGATTATTATACGAATAAGAGTAAGTCTTCCATGGATTATCCGATTGTTAAGGTCAGCGGAGATAATGCCTATGTTGCGTTGGATTATGTGAAGCAGTATACGGCTCTGGATTATAAGAAGTACAAGAACCCGGACAGGGTTGTGATTACATACCGTTATAACGAGAAGGCGGATTTTGCCAAAGCGAAGAAGAAAGCGAAGCTGCGTTATCGTGCAAGCATCAAGAGTGATATTCTTGTGAATCTGAATGAGGGTGATGAGGTAAGTGTTCTGGAGCAGGGCAGTGAATCCACCTCCGGGGATAGCAGTGCGGCATCTTTTGATAAGGTAATGTCAGCAGACGGCGTTGTGGGTTATGTACGTAAGAAGGATATCGGTAAGCTGTATCAGTCCGAGTATACGACTGATTTTAAGGAAGAACAGTATTCCCATATCTTAAAGGACGGCAAGGTGAATCTGGTATGGCATCAGGTGACAACGAGTGCAGCCAATGATAATGTGCTCAATCTGCTCAATGCAACGAAGGGCGTTAATGTCGTTGCTCCGACATGGTTTACGGTTTCCGGCAATCATGGAGAGATCACCTCACTTGCCAGTGATACGTATGTGGCGAGAGCCAGAAGCCTTGGTGTAGAGGTGTGGGGCGTATGCAATGATTTCAGTAATGACAGTAAGATCGGCAAGGTGCTCGGAAGCACCACAACGAGACAGAAGCTGGAGAAGAACCTGATTGCAGAGGCAATCAAGTATAGTCTGGATGGTATCAATATTGATTTTGAACATGTCAGAAAGGCAAATGGCGATGATTTCATCCAGTTTATCCGTGAATTGGGTATTATGTGCCGTAACAATGGTGTGGTTCTTTCGATTGATAACTATCCACCGACATCCTACTCCATGTACTACAACCGCAAGGAACAGGCAGCGGTGGCAGATTATGTGATCACGATGGCGTATGATGAGCATTATGCCGGTTCCGAGGAGGCAGGTCCGGTATCTTCCCTGAATTATGTGAAGGATTCCACCGTCAATACACTGAAGGAAGTGCCGGCGGAACAGACGATCATTGCACTGCCATTTTACAGCCGTCTCTGGAAGGAGACAACGAAGGATGGCAAGGTGAAGCTGACCTCCGAGGCATACGGTATGCGTTCCGCAAAGGAGAATATGACCGATGCGGGAGCTGCCTTTGCATGGGATGACAGCACAGGAACCAACTATGCAGAATACACCAGGGATGGTGTTGTCTATAAAATGTGGCTTGAGGATCAGAAGTCTCTCGAGGAGAAGATGAAGACAGTATCAGACAGCAAGACTGCAGGGTATGCATTCTGGAAGCTTGGTCTGGAGGATTCTTCCGTATGGGATATGATCATTAAATACATGTAGTTTTCGTATATTATTCTATCTGTTTTGGAATATTCATAATATGAAACAAAAGGATATACCGGAGCAGGTGAATGAAAAAGAATAGTATCAACAGAGTGATTGGATTTGTGATCGTAGGTCTGGTTTTGCTTGCGGCAGTGATCGAAACAGGAAGATCCGTATATACATGGTCACAGCAGGCAGCGAAGCAGCCGCGTTATACGATCGTGATCGATCCGGGACATGGAGGCAATGATCCGGGCAAGATCGGGATCAATGATGTGCCGGAGAAGGATGTGAATCTGGCAATCTCTCTGGAGTTAAAGGAGATTCTGGAGCAGAATGACTGCAGGGTTGTCATGACGAGACAGAAGGATGAAGCACTTTATCAGGCAGGTGATACGAACAAGAAGGTGGCAGATTTGCGTGCAAGGTGTCAGATGATCAACGACAGCGGAGCAGATGCGGTGATCAGTATTCATCAGAACAGCTTTACGGCAGAAAGCTCCCGGGGAGCGCAGGTGTTTTACCGGGCGTCTTCGCAGGAGGGCAAGAAGCTGGCAGATATACTGCAGACACAGCTTGTGTCAGGACTGGATCCGGACAACCGGCGTGTGGCAAAGGCAAACAGCGATTATTTTATGCTGAAAAACACAACAGCGACTATGGTTATAGTAGAATGTGGATTTCTTTCCAATTCCAAAGAGGCAGAGCTTCTGACGCAGGCATCCTACCAGCGCAGGGTTGCGTGGGCCGTGGCACTTGGTGTTTTACAATATGTGAGCGGAGGACTGAGTTAGATGAAAACGATAATGCAAACGATAAACCCGGAGAGCTTCCGGGATGAGGAGCTGGAGGAGGCGTGCCGGATCTTGCAGAAGGGAGGATTAGTTGCATTTCCGACAGAGACCGTGTATGGCCTGGGAGGTGATGCAATGCATCCGGAGGCATCTGCTAAGATCTATGCGGCAAAGGGACGTCCGTCTGACAATCCACTGATCGTGCACATTGCTGATATGGATGCGCTGGAGGATATCGCACAGTCAGTGCCGGAGGCGGCAGTGAAGCTTGCCGATCATTTCTGGCCGGGACCGCTGACGATGATCTTTCCGAAGAAGGAGGCTGTGCCGAAGTCTACGACCGGTGGTCTGGAGACAGTTGCGGTCCGGATGCCGAGTCACCCGGTAGCACGGGCACTGATCCGTGAGTCAGGGGGGTATATTGCGGCTCCGAGTGCCAATACGTCCGGACGTCCAAGTCCGACAAAGGCAGAGCATGTGAAGGAGGATCTGGATGGAAGGATTGATATGATCCTGGATGGCGGTGCGGTAGGCATTGGTTTGGAATCAACGATCGTTGATCTGAGTACGGGAGTTCCGACCATTCTGAGACCGGGTTATATTACCGGAGAGATGTTAGAGGATGTGCTGGGAGAGGTTCAGGTGGATCCGGCGATCCTGTCACAGAAGATGAATCCGAATATCGTGGCGAAGGCACCGGGCATGAAGTATCGTCACTACGCACCGAAGGGACAGATGACGATCATAGAGGGAGACACCGGTAAAGTGGTCGATGAGATCAATCGTCTTGTGAAGGAGAAGACAGACGAGGGATGCTCTGTAGCGGTGATCGCGACAGAGGAGACAAAGGATGCGTATGCATGTGCCAATGTGAGGAGTGTCGGATCGCGCGCAACAGAGGGGTCGATAGCAGCGGGATTGTATGATATACTAAGAGAGATGGATCACATTGGAGCGGAGTATATTTATGCGGAGAGCTTTGAGAAAGATACCTTGGGGAAGGCGATTATGAACCGGATGCTGAAAGCAGCAGCGTATCATGTCATCAAAGTATAAATAACAGAGAGGGGTACGGTTTATTGAAGAATTATTCGAAGATTATATTTGTATGTACGGCAAATACTTACCTGAGCCCTGTGGCAGAAGCAATGTACCGTCAGTTCACAGAGAAGGAGAGAGAACATCAGCGAGAGCTGGGACAGCCGGTATTTTCGTTTCCGCCGTGCTGCTCAAGGGGATTGGTTGTTCTGTTTTCAGAGCCGATCAGTCCAAAGGTAAATGTGTCTTTAAGCCAGCATGATCTGAAGCCCTGCTCGCATGAAAATTCTGTGCCGTTAGAACAGTTTGATATTACACCGGATGCATTGGTACTCACGATGACATTCAGCGAAAAGGTTGCTTATCTGGAGAAGTATGAGGGCGGCGAGGTTTATACACTGGGTGAATATGTCGGCGTGGATACGGATATTGTGGATCCGTATGGTGGTGAGGATGAGCAGTACGATCTGTGTTATCACGAGATCGGACGGCGTATCCGCAAGGTAATACAGATATTAATGGAAAATGAAAAAGACGAAGGAGGACAAGCAGAATGATTGCATTGGGAAGTGATCACGGTGGATATGGATTGAAGCAGGAGATCATCAGGTATCTGGAGGAGAAGGGAATCGAGTACAAGGATTACGGCTGCTACGATGAAAGACCATGTGATTATCCGGTCTATGGCAAGAAGGCAGCGCAGGCTGTTGCATCAGGGGAGTGCGAGAAGGGTATCCTGATCTGTGGGACAGGCATTGGCATTTCGATTGCTGCCAATAAGGTAAAGGGAATACGTGCTGCGCTGTGTCATGATGTGTTCAGCGCAAAGGCAACGAGGGAGCATAATGATGCGAATATGCTTGCCATGGGAGCCCGAGTGGTAGGTCCGGGACTGGCACTGATGATCGTGGATACATTCTTGAATACGGAGTTTTCGCATGCAGAGCGTCATCAGAACCGCATTGACCAGCTTGAGGACTAGAGGGGCGTAATGATGGAAGCCGAGTTGAAAGATACTCTTGACACTCGTCATATCAAGTATTAAAATTGGTTTCAGTGAATCAATCGTATACATGCATGGAATGTATACAGAATGGAGGAATAGTTATGGCAAAGAAAGATATCGATTGGCATAATCTGGGATTTGGTTATGTTAAAACGGACAAAAGATATGTGTCCAATTTCAAGGATGGCGCATGGGATGATGGCGCATTGATCAGCGATGACACAATTACGATCAGTGAGTGTGCCGGAGTTCTTCAGTATGCACAGACTGTATTTGAGGGTCTGAAGGCATATACAACAGAGGATGGTCATGTGGTGTGCTTCCGTCCGGATCTGAATGCAGAGCGTCTTGAGCAGTCAGCACAGAGATTGGAAATGCCGGCATTCCCAAAGGATCGTTTTGTTGATGCAATCGTACAGACAGTAAAGGCAAATATTGATTATGTACCACCTTATGGTTCAGGTGCAACTCTTTACATACGTCCATATATGTTTGGAACAAACGCTGTTATCGGTGTAAAGCCGGCTGATGAATATCAGTTCCGTGTATTTACTACGCCGGTAGGACCTTACTTCAAGGGCGGCGCTAAGCCGATCACAGTTCGTATTTCTGATTTTGATCGTGCGGCTCCTCATGGAACAGGTCATATCAAGGCTGGTCTTAACTACGCAATGAGTCTTCATGCAATTGTAGATGCTCATAAACAGGGCTTTGCAGAGAATATATATCTGGATTCTGCTACCCGTACTAAGATCGAGGAGACAGGTGGAGCTAACATTCTGTTCGTCACAAAGGACAACAAGGTTGTTACACCAAAGTCTAACAGTATCCTTCCATCTATCACCCGCCGTTCTCTTATGGTTGTTGCCAAAGAGTATCTTGGTCTTGAGGTTGAGGAGAGAGAAGTATACCTCGATGAGGTTAAGGACTTTGCAGAGTGTGGTCTTTGCGGCACCGCTGCTGTTATTTCACCGGTTGGCAAGATCAATGATCATGGTAAGGAGATCTGTTTCCCAAGTGGTATGGAGGAGATGGGACCTGTTACCAAGAAGCTGTATGAGACACTGACCGGTATTCAGATGGGTCGTCTGGAAGCTCCGGAGGGATGGATCAAGGTTATCGAGTAATTCATCACACGAATAAAGACAATAATAACACCCGGAAGAGATTCTTTAGAATCGCTCTTCCGGGTGTTTTTGCCTTTTCAATACAGGAAAATACGCGTAATGTAGTGTGACGCCTCCGAGAATTGTGAAGCAATTTTCGGAGGGGAAAACGCTGGTTGAGGTGTCTCTTTTTACAGTCCGTCTACCTGCTTGGCGAGGATCAGCCGGTCTCCGGGGTGAACCTCCTCGGAGGTCAGTCCGTTCAGAGCCATGATGCTTTCCGTGGAGGTCTGATATTCCTTGGCGATATCCCAGAGGCTGACGTTATCGCTGACGATGAAGCCGACAATGCCGGGCATTTTCTGAAGCCGTTCCAGATCCTGAGGGGCTTCCGCGATCTCGCATACTACCTGACATTCGGCCGGGGTAAATACGATGGCGCCGATACTTAAAACAGCTTTTGCTTCAATTTCCGCAGCATCCAGCATGATCACACTGATCTGGTTGATATCGGTCTGGAGCAGATAGTGATCCTTCGGGGATATTCCCTTGATCTCCATAAAATGCTGGAATGGAATGGCGGCGCGGAGACTGCCGAGAGGACGGTCATCGTTTTCGGTGACATAAAGAATATCCAGCTCGACAACGCCCTCCAGAGCAATGCCGTTCTCCTGGATTTCCTGTTCATCGATCTGAACTCTGCCTGAAGCAGTACAGATCTGCAGGATCTTATCCTGATTTTCATCTGCCTTGATCTGTTCGGAAACCCGGATCACATTCTGGGTTTTTAGAAGCAGCCGTTCAAAGTGGACCGGCTGACGCGAAAGTGTCAGCTCGCAGGCGGTGGAGTAGGCATCGGACAAAATGGAAAGCTCGACATCTTCATAGAATTTCATGGTAATATTAACGGGCAGCTCCAGCTCCAGAATACGCTGTTCTCCGTCCTCATCCGGTTTTGCCTCCATTGTGCCGCACTGCGGCTGGAAGCTGATGTCCGGGATCATCTGCTCATTGCAGCCGGAGCAGGAAACCAAGCTGTCGATGGAGCATTCTGTTTCCAGATATTCCATGCGGCGCTCTTCATCGACCGGCACATAAAGAACGAAAACATGCAGATCGCCGGTGATGCGCACGCTGTCCTCGAGAAGTCTCGTCTGTAGATTTTGAGGCGTCATTTCATAGTACAGAATGGTATCAATATTTGGCTTTCCCTTTGGGAGGTTAATCTCATCCTTGATCCGGAATACATCGCGTGTGCGCGGTGTCGATCTTGTGTAGACGATCGTATCGAACTGCTTGTGCAGACCGTCTGGGGAAAGCGACTCCATGCCGGTCCGGACTGCCTCGTCGGAAAGGATATCGATGCCTGCAGGATCGCTTGCTTCCTCCTCACACCGGCAGTGGAAACCGGCAATTGCGCGGACGCTGATCTTGCGGGAATGGATCAGCTGGATCTGGCAATCCTCGAGATCATAGCTGCAAAATACATCGTCTGTTTCCGTAAGACCATCGAGATTGACGGTTTCCTCGAAGGGAATCTGTCCTTTCATATTATGTACCGGGCGGATGTCATCGCGGCTGGCATAAAGCAGCTCAAATTGCAGACTGCCCCTTAGAACACATTTGTTTTGTTCGCATTTTATTTCTGTGAGATCCAGACAACCGTTCTGTTTTATGATAAGATCAATGTCCGGCTTGGTGTCGGGTACGTTGACGTCATCCTCCAGTGTGGTCTGGATACTTCCATGACATTTGATTTGATTGGTGATCATTGTTTCTGATGAAAGTTTCATGGGAATTCCTCCATATATCTGATTTGTTGTCCCGTATGATTCAATATATGAAAGAAAACTTCAGGATATTCAAAAAAATCGGTAAAAAGATTGGACAGATATAGCTATCTGCTTTATAATTAAAGTATATTTTTGTACGAAATTTTTAAGGAAACAAGGAGGTTTATTATGGCTGGAAAGAAAGGAAAAAGCAGGAAAAGCAGCAGCAGACTTCGTTTGAAGATCATGCTGGTAGCTCTGCTTCCTATGATATTGATGGCAGTTATCGTAGGAGTTGTGGCAGCAAGAAATATGTCAGAGGGAATGCGTCAGGAAATGTTGTATGCCCTGAAGGCAGAGGCGCATTCGCTGGAGCAGGTGTATAATGCTGTCAACAGCGATACATATTCCGTCAGCGGCAACAAGCTGATGAAGGGAAGCTTTAACATTACGGATGAGACGGACTTTATTGATTCCTTTGTAGAGGGAAGCGGTATGGATGTGACTGTATTTTATGGGGACACCCGTATGGCGACCACACTGAAGGATGATTCCGGCAAACGTATCGTGGGAACACAGGCGGATGCGGATATTGCCAAGGCGGTGCTTGCAGGTGAGACGGTTGAGAAGGAAAATATCACGATTGACGGGAAGAAATATTGTGTATGCTATTCACCGCTCAGGGAATCTTCCGACAAGATCGTTGGTATGGTGTTTGCCGGAAAGCCGGTAGCCGCTGTACAGGCTCTGATCACAAAGCGTACTACGGCGATTGTGGTTGTTGAAGTTGTCTTGATACTGATCGCCATGGTCATTATTTTCTTCTTGACAAGGGGGATCAAGATAGGCTTACAGGCAGCAGAAAAGGCTGTTGAGGGATTGTCTAACGGAGATCTGACCGTGGCAATTGAGTCAAAGGCGATGCGCAGAAACGACGAGCTTGGTGATATGGCAAAGGGAGTTGCAGTTTTGCTGAACCAGCTTCTTGAGGTTGTCAATCATATCCGGACTTCTTCAGAGATGCTTCTTAAGTCGGGAACGGATCTGAGTAACATGGCATCGCAGACAAACTCTACCGCTGAGGATATCAGCAAAGCCATCGAGGATATTTCACAGGGAGCTGTTTCTCAGGCGGACGAGATTGAGCGTGCATCCAGTGAGGTTGAGACGATGGGACAGCTGATCAGCCACATTGTAGATAATGTTGCAGAGTTAGATAAGGGAACACAGGAGATCAAGAACTCCAGTGACCGTTCGATTGATATTATTGAGGATCTGACGGCATCCAACGATAAGAGCATGGAAGCTGTTAAGCATATTGCCCGTCAGGTCAATGCAACCAATGAATCTGCCATGAAGATCCGTGCGGCAGTTGATCTGATCACCTCGATTGCGGAGGAGACAAACCTTCTTTCCCTCAACGCATCGATCGAGGCAGCGCGTGCCGGTGAGCAGGGACGTGGATTTGCGGTAGTAGCCGGACAGATTCAGAAGCTTGCTGAGCAGAGTAACGAATCTGCCGGAAGCATTGCGGATATTATCGGAGAGCTTTTGAAGGATTCAGAGAATTCTGTCCATATCATGGAAGAGGTTCAGGAGATTATGAACGAGCAGCAGGAGAAGCTGCAGGCAACAAGACGCCAGTTTATGGAGGTTGGCGATGGTATCGGAGGTGCCGCTCAGGCAGCAGGTATGATCCGTCAGCAGACAGAACACTGCAATACCGCCCGTGCAAACGTGGCAGACGTGATCTCCAATCTGTCTGCAATCTCTGAAGAGAATGCAGCATCCACAGAGGAGACCACAGCTTCTATGCAGGAGATGAATGCAACGATCAATATTCTGGCAGAGTCTGCACAGCAGCTGCAGGATATGGCGAAGTCTCTGGAAGAGAATATTTCCTTCTTCCATATGGAGAGGGATCGTATCAAAGACAGCATTCATGAGGCGATCGAGGCGTAATTCTTCAACGGACGCATGTGCGAGGTGAACAAAGAGGTAGAATTCAGAGGCACAGATCCGTGTGCCGGTCATAAACGATAACAGGAAAGAAAGGGACGAGAAATGCTTACATATTCAGATGAGATTACGGTGGAGGAGTACAATGATCTTCGACGCTCCGTCAATTGGATCACCGTAAAAGACAAGAGAGCACAGAAGGCATTGACCAATTCTTTCTATAAACTGATTGCAAGAAAGGACGGGAAGCCGGTTGGCATGGCGAGAATCGTCAGTGACGGAGGCTACACCTATTTCATTACCGATGTGATCGTCCGCCCGGAGTGCCAGGGAGAGCATATCGGCACGCAGCTTATTGATAAGCTTCTGGAGTACATCAAGAGGGATGTTATGGATGATGAGACGGTTATGGTCAGCCTGATGGCGGCATACGAGAGGGAAAGCTTTTATGAGCGCTTTGGATTCCACACACGCCCGTTTGGCAATCATGGTCCGGGAATGTCCATGTGGGTGTCCAGAATCGCAGACGGAAGCATCATCACGTCATAAGATGACACCTGCGAATTTATGAGATCATAAAACGGAAGTATCAGCCGGTTAGCCGGTTCGATACTTCCGTTTTTATTGCAATTACATATTAAAATATTTCATGAAAATATCTGTACGAAAAATGGGATACAGATAATTACACAAATTTATTCGCGGCGGCATCATAGCTGTAATCTATCGCCTTTAATTTTGCACAGATCGCTTCCTGATCCAGATCCAGAGACTTGCATAAATCCTCCAGATTCGGATAGAAGTCGCGAAGCTGTGTGTTCAGATAACTCACTAACATGATTGGATCATTTGGAATATTCATTATTTCTTACCCTTTCCCGCAGATACATTGATTAATTCAACAATCTTTTCGATGGAATTGTTGAGCTGGCTGCGCTGCATTGCCTTGATGAAACGCTCCTTCTCATCAAATGCTGTATTGACTGCATTAAGAAGCTTTTCGTTCGTCAGCTCTTCCTCCTGAATGACAATGCTGTAGCCCTGCTTCTCAAAGGAGGCAGCATTTAAGATCTGGTCACCGCGGCTTGCCTGAGCGGATAATGGGATCAGGATATTTGGCTTGCGCAGGGCAAGAATCTCGCAGATTGCATTGGCACCGGCGCGGGAGATCATAATATCGGCAGCAGCCATCAGGTCACGAAGCTCCTCCTTTATGTACTCAAACTGTACATAGCCCTTAGTTCCGTTTAAGGATTCGTCCATCTTGCCCTTGCCGCACAGATGAATGATCTGGAAACGTTCCAGAAGCTGTGGGAGGATTGCACGGACTGCCTCGTTGACGCGGACAGCACCGAGACTTCCGCCAATGATCAGAATAACAGGCTTGTCATCGGTAAAGCCGCAGAAGCTAAGTCCCTTCTCGCGGCTGCCCCGGAACAGCTCCTGACGGATCGGTGAGCCGGTGAGAACGCCCTTGTGCTCCGGAAGATGCTTTAATGTCTCCGGAAAGTTGGTGCAGACTCTGTCCGCACATGGAATACAGATCTTATTGGCAAGACCCGGTGTCATGTCAGACTCATGGATCACGCATGGAATGTGGCGCGTCTTCGCAGCGACAACAACCGGAACGGAAACAAAACCACCTTTGGAAAATACGACATCCGGACGGATCACCTTTAACAGATGGCGCGCCTGACCGTAACCGCGGATCACCTTAAATGGATCACTTAAATTCTTAGGATCGATATAACGGCGCAGCTTACCACTGGAAATGCCGTAGTAAGGAATGCCAAGCTCCGGGATCAGACGGCTTTCAATGCCTTCATAGGAACCGATATAATGAACCTCGTAGCCCTGTTTCTTAAGCTCCGGGATCAAAGCAATATTCGGTGTGACATGACCGGCAGTGCCTCCGCCGGTGAGAACTATTTTCTTCATTTTATAACCAATCCTTTCTTCTAAAGAATATGAAAATTAGACATAATAAACCTTCTATCATTATATTAGCATTCCTGTATTTTATCAACTCTAACTTCGTTCACACATAAAACACGCTTTTTACACGTTTTCTACATGAAGTTTCTGTATGCTGGTAACATGTTTTAGGATCTGCACAGAAAGGCATGGTGAGTATTTATGAAAAAGAAACGAGGAAAAAAGTTTAAGCGTATTGTTGGCGGCGTGGCGGCAGCAGTCGTTGTTGTGGGAGTGGTGATCGGCGTCCGGATGATTCGCGCAAAAAAAGCTTCGCCCGCAGGAGCCGTGAAACAAAGCACAACAACTTTGACGAAAATGGATCTGACGGATTCGATCAGTGCTTCCGGAACCATCGAGAGTAAAAAGACGCGCTCCGTTACGGCGCAGGTGAATGACGTCACAGTACAGAAGATATATGTGAAGGTCGGTGACGAGGTTAAAAAGGGTGATAAGCTTGTTTCCTTCGATTCGGACAGCCTGAGTGAAAGCCTTTCCGAGGCACAGGATTCCCTGCAGGATGTGCAGTCAAGTGCAGCTTCTGAGGTGGAATCCGCACAGGAGCAGTACGATACGGCGGTCAGTGACCGGAACTATAATAACGCAAAGGCGGCAAAGAATCTGCAGAAGGCAGTGAAGGCGCGGGATACGGCAAAGAAAGCGGTTGAAACTGCGAAAACAAAACTGAAGCAGGTCAAAAAGAAAGCCGGGGCGAAGAACAGCCAGGATGTGACGAAGGCGCAGGAGGCTCTGACGAAGGCACAGGAAGTGTACGAGCAGGCAAAGACAGCGGTTGAGACAGCGAGAGATAATAAAAATGACACCGCACGTCAGAATAAATCCTCTGTAACGCAGGCACAGACCGCCTTGAAAAATGCACAGACAAACCGGAAGAAGAACGTGAAGGAAGCGCAGAAGCAGGTGACATCTGCGCAGGAGGCGGTTGCGAAATGTGCGGTGACTGCACCGATGGATGGTGTTGTGACAAGCCTGAACGTGTCTGCGGGAGATACGTACACCGGCGGCACGATCGTGCAGCTTGACGATACGAGCGGTTACACGATCACAACAAGTGTGGATGAATATGATATCAGCAATGTCAAGAAGGGACAGCGTGTGGTGATCCTGACAGAGGCAACCGATGAGGATGAACTGGAGGGAGTAGTGACCTTCGTGGCACCGTCGACAGGAAGCACATCCACAACAACCTCTGCGAGCAGTGGCAATGGTGCAGATGCCGGAAACTCATCGAGCGATGGATATGAGGTACGGATCCGCATAAAGACAACCGACAGCCGGATCAAAATGGGGATGACAGCCAAATGCAGTATCGTGCGGGATGAGGCAAAGGACGTTTTTGCCGTGCCGTATGATGCCGTTTCCGAAAATGCAGACGGCACATACTATATCACAGTGGTAGACGGCAGCGGAAGCAGTACAGGATATACAACGCAAAGTGGTGATAACAGCCAGGATAGCTCCGATAATTCCGGACAAAGTGGTGATTCCGGCCAACGTGGCAAAATGGGAAATCCTCCGGGACAGGATGAAACAAATGCATCGGATGACAGTACAAAGGGAACGGCCAAGACCCGTCAGATCGCGGTGACAAAGGGGATGGAAACGGATTATTATGTGGAAATTTCCGGGGATGATCTCGAGGAAGGTCTGGAGGTTGTGATGCCTACCGATAAGGTTTCCGACAAAAGCTCATCAAGCGACAGCCAGAGCGGTTTTGGAAGCATGAACGGCATGGGCGGCGGTATGCCGAACAGCGGTGGAATGGGTGGCAGTGGAAACAAAGGCGGCTTCGGCGGCGGACCGGGAGGTGGAAAATAATTGGCACAGGAACAGGTACAAGAGCATGTCATTTCCTTAAATGGCATTGTGAAACGGTTTTATATTGGTAAGCCCAATGAACTGGAAATCCTGCATGGAATCAATCTTGAGGTCGAGCGCGGGGAGTTTGTCTCAATTGTCGGAGAATCCGGTTCCGGTAAGTCGACATTGATGAACATTATCGGAGCACTGGACCGTCCGACCGAGGGGGAATACCGGTTGCAGGGAAAGAACATTGGGGAGGCAAAGGATAGAGAGCTTTCCTCAATCCGTAATCAGGAGATCGGCTTTGTGTTTCAGACATACAATCTGATCCCGCGGACAACGGCACTGGAAAATGTGGAACTGCCAATGCTCTACGGCAAAATGAAGAAAACGGAGCGGAGAGAACGCGCCAGAGAGCTTCTGGAGCTGGTCGGCATGAAGGAGAGAATGCTTCACAAGCCGGAGGAGCTGTCCGGCGGTCAGAAGCAGCGAACGGCAATTGCGCGTGCGATGGCAAATGACCCGTCGATCATTTTGGCGGATGAGCCGACCGGAGCTCTGGATTCGGAGACGAGTCGCAGGATCATGGATATTTTTCATAGGCTTCACCGGGAGCAGGGGAAAACGATCGTGCTGATCACACACTCCACAGAACTTGCACAGGAGACGGATCGCGTGGTCAAAATCTCAGATGGCAGGATTCTTGCAGAATAAGGAAACAGCCTTACAGAAGGATGGGACGACAGAAGTAGAAAAGTATGCTGCAGGAATAAGGTGAAGCGAAGAAAGGAGGAAAGAATTTGTTGATTTGGGAAAATATTAAAATAGCCTGTAAGGCGCTGTTTTCCAATAAACTTCGTGCGTTGCTGACGATGCTTGGAATTATCATCGGCATTGGCTCGGTAATTGCGATCATGACGGTCAGTGAGTCGCTGACGACTTCGATCTCCGAGAGCTTTCAGGAGATGGGAGCGAACAATGTCACAGTCGGTCTGTCGGCGAAAAGTGATGAGGAAGAGGTTCGTGCAGACGGCATGCGGTTTGGTGCATCAGGCAGAAATGTTTCTGTGACGGAGGAGGACCGGATCACTGACCGGATGATCAGTAAACTGAAGAAAACCTTCAAAAACCAGATTGCGGCAGTGGCTGTCAGTGAAAGTGCCGGAACGGCATCCGTATCCGGGGATGGCGACTCCGTCAATATCAATGTCAGCGGTGTCAATCAGGATTATTTTGAGAGTGATCAGGTGACTCTTTTGGCAGGACGTCTGATCAAAAAAGCAGATCTTTCCGGAAAAAAGCATGTCATCGTGGTATCGGATCAATTGGTAGAGAGTATGTTTGACGGGGACAATGATGCGGCACTCTGGCAGAAGATCAACGTGAACATCAATGGAAATTATCAGGATTTTTATATTGTCGGTGTTTATGAATATGAGAGTGCGGGCACAGTCAGCGACAGCGATGACGTGACAACGAATGCATATATTCCGCTGGCAACAGAGAAAGAAATTATGCGCTCGGATGATGGGTACACGCAGTTTACGATCGTGACGGATACCTCTGTATCAAGTGTGTCCGCCTTTGCGAATCAGGTTGAGGCGTTCTTTGCACCATATTATGCAAGTAATGATAATTACGAGATCGCAACCTCAACGATGGAGTCTATGACGGAGTCGATGAGCGAGATGGTGCATACCGTATCGCTGGCAATCTCCCTGATCGCCGGAATCTCGCTTCTGGTCGGTGGTATCGGTGTTATGAATATCATGCTTGTGTCGATCACGGAACGAACCAGAGAGATCGGCACAAGAAAGGCGTTAGGTGCGACAAATGGCTCTATCCGGTTGCAGTTTATCATTGAATCCATGGTATTGTGTCTGGTGGGCGGATGCCTCGGCATTGTGCTGGGACTGATCCTTGGTTCTGTGGCAGCATCGGTGCTTGGTTATTCGGCAACGGCACCGGTGGCGGCAATCTTCATTGCAGTGCTGTTTTCTATGGTGGTCGGTGTATTCTTTGGATATTATCCGGCAAATAAAGCGGCGCGTATGGATCCGATCGAGGCACTCCGCTATGAATAAGAGAAATTATTCTGTCATAATGAAATGCTTCGCAATTCTCGTTGTTATAACACTATGTTGATTTGTCCATATATTAAAAAAAGACAACAAAAGCGAGCCCCAGAGTGTTCAGCGGGGCTCGCTCGCATTTCACGAATGCACGAAAAACGGAACAGCGCTATTTACTTATTTGCTTTCTTGCCTGCAGCCTTGACACGGTCACGATATGACATGACTTTCTCGATGGAAGCACAGACCTGCTTATACTGAGCCTTGGTCTCCTCCAAATGCTGCTTTCCGGACTCTGTCAGGTGGTAGTATACACGGAAACGCTTTCCGACTACCTGAACCTTACGTTCCTCCAGAAATCCGTTCTTCTTCAAACGGTAGAGCGTTGGGTACATCGTTGCTTCATTCAGCTGATACTCGCCCTCGCTCTCTTTCTCAAGATCCTGCGAAAGCTGGTAGCCATACTTGTCTTCTTCTTCCAGCAAATGCAAAAGGATCATTTCAATTGTTCCACGCTTTAAGTTATCTCTTATACTCATCTCTACTCTACACAACCGATCTTTGATATTTGATATCCTCCCACATGGTATCACTTACATTATAACACAAATTTAAAAAAAATGCTGGATATCAGTAAAAGAATTTAGTAAATATTTACATTTTTAAGATTTTCCGCCAAAATTGGCTGGAGAATCAAGGATCCAACAAGTAAAGTGACCACACATGCAACGGCTATGCCACACAAAATTCTCTTCTGGCGATGCCGGGAAAGAGGATGCTTCAGCGTTTCATCGACAAAATGTTCATAGATCACCCGATAATCTGCATCCGGTTCATCCTCTGCATATTGAAGCATATCGCTGTAGAGCATGAACTGCGCCTGTTTCAGAGCTTCTGCGTCAACACGTTCCGTGGTGTCGGAAAATGTCTGTTTTGTAATGTCACGGCTGAGCTGCTTCAGTCGATAGGATAATAGAAATGAACGCATAAGTTACTCCTCTCTTAGCTGATTACTCCTGTTTTGCTGCAGGAGATCTTCAAACTTACTGTTTTAGAAGCGGTAGAAAGCTTAATGTGATATGTAGCTTTACCATATGCGGTGTTACCGCTTTCCCAGTGAGATCCGCCTTTATAAGACCAGGAATTGTTGTAGATGGCAATCTCATGGGAGGAATCCGTGCAGGAAACCAATGTGGTTCCATCGTACTTAAAGGTACCGTGAAGCGTGTAGGTCCAGCACAGAACATCTTTTGCATTGTAGTAGCTGTATTTCTTTTGTGCAGACTTTGTATGTGTTGTGGCAAGGGTTGCGATATCAGATACCGTCTCCGATGTCGTGACCACGCAGTAGCCACCATCGTCCAGTGCGATCGTCTCCTGTGCGATAACATTCGTCCGGGCGGATGCTGTCCCTGTAGGAATCAGTGCTGTTGCTGTTAAACAAAGTGCCATTGTCAGTGCGGAAAGTGCTTTGAAAAATTTTTTCATAATGTGAACCTCCTATTCGTTCAGATAGAAAACTGGTGTCGAGGAAGGAGTTTCAATGGGATCCGGCAAAGGCTGATCTTCTTCAGATTCTTGTTCTTCAAGAACAGTATATCCTTTAGAGTTAATAATCTGTTCCCACCCCAGGCGGACAAAGATTCCAAGTGCCAGAATACTCACTGCACAAATGGCAGGCAGCTACCGCTATTCGTATTACATTTCTTTTCCGTTGGGTGTGACTTTCGCTGCGCACCAGCTCCTGCTGCTTCTTAAGTTCCTCTGGATCTCCGAAACGTGCATAGATCTCTGACGCATCCGCAGCCGGGTGTTCTTTCAGATAACAGTCCAAAGAATCACTCATGTCTTCGAGAAACTGGTCAATGCGATCGCGGTCTCCGGAGTAGTACTCCCGCAATTGCTGTAGATATTGTTCCCGATCAAAAGAGTCCATCAAAATACCTCCTCCTCATTCGTTACAAAACTATCATAACCAAAATAATTTTATTTTGCAAATGCA
>ULPY01043351.1_pt1 | contig 19437 bp, 10 predicted proteins | sample 1953951 | NCBI WGS metagenome assembly ULPY01 (sample SAMEA4835641, study PRJEB28245) | human gut metagenome | biome: gut microbiome; material: fecal sample | place: Denmark | collected 2008
CAATGCAGCGGCATGTCGCAGAAACTGACCATCCGGGGCGAACTTTCCGTGACGGAAGCGCCGTTCCCCGTTCCGGTCGAGGCCGCGTGGGCCGTCGGCGGAACGCCTGCGGACTGCGTCAAGGCTGCGATCAAGGCGCTTTTGCCCGTGCGGCTGGACGTGGTGCTGACGGGAATCAACCGGGGGTATAACGCGGGCTTCGACATCGCGTATTCCGGCACGGTCGGCGCTGCGTTGGAGGCTGTGATGAACGGCGTGCCCGCCATTGCCTTTTCCGCGCGCGAGAACGGCAATCCCGGCGCGGCGGAGGCGTATCTGCCCGTCGTGCTCGAAGCGCTGCTTGCACGCCCGACGGAGCCGGGGCGCGTGTGGAACGTCAATTTCCCGGACTGCGCCGCGGCGCAGTGCAAAGGCGTACTGTACGGCAGAACGCCGGCAGCGTGCAGCTTCTATGACAATGACTATGTTCGCACCGGCGACGCACTTTCCATCCGCGTCACGAATCCCGGCCCGGACAGATGCAAAGAAGGCAGCGACATCCATGCAGTCCTGCACGGATATGTTTCCGTTGGAGCAATCAGAAGTCCGCTTTTTTAAACTGACAGGAGGAATAAATTATGTATGATGTGATCGCGCTGGGCGAACTGCTTGTTGATCTTGCGGAGCGCACAAAGGACGAAAACGGCTACCCCACGCTTGCCGCCAACCCTGGCGGCGCACCCGGCAACTTTCTTGCCGCGCTGAGCGCGTATGGAAAGAAGACCGCGTTTCTCGCCAAAGTCGGAGACGACACCTTCGGCCATCTGCTGACCGGCACGATGCGCCGCGCCGGAATCGATACGCGCGGCATTCTGATCAGCCCCGACACATTCACGACGCTTGCCTTCGTGACCTTCGACGCGCACGGCGACCGTTCGTTCGCTTTCGCACGCAAGCCCGGTGCGGACACGCAGCTGCGCTGGGAGGAGATCGATCCGGCCATGCTGGAGCAGGCCCGCGTGTTCCACTTCGGTTCACTCAGCTGCACGGACGAGCCTGCCCGCACGGCCACGCAGAAGGCCGCGGCCTATGCCCGTGCGCACGGCAAACTCGTCACCTACGACCCCAATTACCGCGCCCCGCTGTGGAAAACGGAGCAGGAAGCGAAGGCACAGATTCTCTGGGGGCTTTCGCAGGCGGATATCGTCAAGATCAGCGACGAGGAGACGCAGTTCCTCTGGGGCTGCGGCCCGGAAGAGGGCGCCGAGCGCGTGCTGGCGCTGGGGGCGAGGCTCGTCATGGTCACGCTGGGGCCGAAGGGCTGCTTGCTTAAAAATGCACAGGCGGAATTCTCCTGCGGCTGCCCGAAGGTGCAGCCGATTGACACGACCGGCGCGGGCGATATCTTCGGCGGCAGCGCCGTATCCCGCTTTCTGGAACTGAACAAGGCGCCGGAGGCGCTGACGCGGGACGATCTTGCCTATATGGCCCGCTACGCAGCGGCCGCCGCCAGTCTATCCACCGAGGTATCCGGCGCCATTCCGTCCATTCCCAAGAAGGAAACTGTCCTGCAAAAAATGCAGGACGAGCACGAACGGATACGCATCTCTTAAAAAGTTCCACGGAAAGGGACGCCAACGGGGCTGCGCGAGAAACACTTTGCCCGTCCGGCAGGGACTGCCGGGCGGGCTTTGTCTGTCTGTTGGGGAATTTGTGGGCAGAATCAACAAAATCGTTTCGGTAAAATTTACGCAAAGCCGGTAAAATCTCCGTAAAGGCACTGGATTTTAACGGGCGGAACTGCTATACTATGAAATACAGAACTCTGCGACTGCGGCTCCCTTGACGGCTGCCGTTTTCGTTTCTGTATCAGGACGCAGAAGGAGGCTTCAAAAGAGGTGCTTTGCGCAGGACGAGCCTGCGCACAACATGAACATTCAGAATTTGAACAGAAATCAGGAGGAAATGCAAGCATGAAAAAACGTATCACGCGATGTCTTGCGCTGCTGCTGGCCGTCGTCATGGTCCTTTCGGTCATGCCGGCCGCTATGGCGGAGGAGACAACGCAGACGCAGACCTACACCAAGGTCACAGAAGCGCCTGCGGACTGGTCTGGTACATACCTGATCGTGTCCGAGGGTGACAAACTGATTATGGACGGTTCCCTTGACAAGCTTGACGTTGAAGGGAACAAGGTCGATGTTACGATCACCGACAGCAAAATCACCGGTGATTATGCGAAATATGCGTTTACCGTTGAGCCGATGACTGGCGGCTACGCCATCAAGTCTGCAAGCGGAAAGTATATTTCGGGTAAGTCCGGAAGCAACAAGCTGAACAGTGGTTCCACACAGTCTCTCAATACGATTGAACTTACCAGCGGTAAGGTGATCGTTACCAGCGACGGAACAACACTGCAATACAACAATGCAGCAAAGAACGGCACCAGATTCCGTTACTACAAGTCGCAGAATCAGCAGCCGATCTCGCTGTACAAGATTGAAACCGCAGCCAAGCAGCAGGTCGCAACCCCGACTGCTACCCCGGCTGCGGGCGAAGTAGCAAAGGGAACGAAGGTCGAGTTCAAGTGCAAGACTGAGGGTGCGAAGATTTCCTACAAGACCACGGGTGAGTATACCGAGTATACCGACCCCGTCGAGGTGAATGCAGACACCACCTTCACCGTCAAGGCCACGAAGGACGGCATGGACGACAGCGACGAAGTGAAATTCGCCTACACCGTCAAGGCCGAAGAACCGGTTCAGAGCCTGTTCAAGGACGGCGAGCAGATCGTCATCTACAACCCGGCTAACATGAAGGCCCTGTCCACTGAATACTCCGGCTTCTACAACAAGGGCACGGATGTAACGCTGACGAACGGCACGCTGACCGGCTACACCGAGGCCGACGTCTGGACGGTCGGCGTCAACGCGGACGGTTCTTACACGTTCTCCACCAAGGACGGCAAGAAACTTTCCATGGGTGAGAAGTTTACCAGCACGCCGCTGGACGACGTGAACACCGCATGGAAGGTTTCCGCGGCTGCAACGACCGGCTGCTATTACATCCAGAACGCCGTGCGCGGCAACTATCTGGAGTGGTACGCCGATAAGAGCAACTGGAGCAGCTACAACAAAATCAGCGATGAACTGCTGTTTGCGCAGGCGTTCTACCGCGTCCGCAAGAGCGGCATCGTGACCAGCCTGTCCGACGGCGACACGGTCGTGGTCTTCAACCCGGCCAACGGCAAGGCCCTGTCCACCGAGTACTCCGGCTTCTATAACAAGGGCACGGATGTGACGCTGGCAGACGGCAAGCTGTCCGGCTACACCAAGGCCGACATCTGGACCGTCGGCGTCAACGCAGACGGCACCTACACGTTCTCCACCAGCGAGGGCAAGAAACTCTCCATGGGCGCAAGCTACGGCAGCACGCCGCTGGACGATGTGAACACCGCATGGAACGTCACGGCTGCGAAGACCGAAAACTGCTTCTATATCCAGAACGCCGCACGCGGCAACTATCTGGAGTGGTACGCCGAGAAGAACAACTGGAGCAGCTACAGCAGAATCGGCGATGAGGCGCTGTTTGCCCAGCAGTTCTATCTGGTTGTGGACGACGGCGGCTCCGATGAGCCCTCCGGCGATCTGCCCAAGCCCGGCGACAAGTTCGTGATCTACAACCAGAACGCACAGGCGGTTCTGGCGGCGGAGAACGATTCCAAGTCCATTGAAAAGGCAGCAGCCACCGTCGCGGACGGCAAGGCCACCCCGGCGAACGGCGCTGTCGTGTTCACCGTCGAGCAGAACGGCGAATACCTCCGCTTCAAGAGCGAGGCCTATGGCTACCTCTGCTCCAACGGCACTGGCAACAACGCGTTCTACAGCAAGGACTTCTCCGAAGAGGGCGTTACGGCTGAAGACGCCGACTGGCTCGTCCGCGAATGCTCCGGCGGCGTGGGCGGCTATGAGATGGAGAGCCGCACGGCGAAGTTCAACAATAGGTATAGCCAGTGGTTGGAGTACTACTCCGATTCGTTCAAGACCTACAGCATGGATAAGAGCAAGGTCACGGATTACACCATCTACTCCTTCTTCTTCTATCCCGTGGCGGACGGCGTGAATGTGGACGGCGGCCTTGTCGTGCAGCCCACCATCACCTTCCCCGAAACCATGCTCCCGGCCTATGTCGGCAGCGATTACGAGTTTGAACTCGAGATCGACACAATCTATGAAATCGACAATCCGTGGATCGAGTACAGTGTCAAGAAGGCCGACGGAACGTACATCCCCGGCATCAGCCAGCTTCAGGGCAACACGGACGTAGAGGTTCCGGGCGATTTCACCACCGGCAAGGGCAGCGTCCATATCACGGTCTATGATTCGGACATCGCTGAGGTGGCCAAGGCTGGCAGCACGATGACCCTGACCTTCGCGTTCAAGGATGTCAAGGGCAACGAGGCCAGAGCGTCCTACACCGTAGACATTCTCGACGAGGCTGTGATCTCCAACGTGAAGCCTGCGCAGGGTGCGCAGACCGGAGCCGAAAAGCGGCCGGAGATCTCCGCGGAGATCTCGAACGCCGGCGAGAACGCCAGCGTAACGATGACTGTCAACGGCACGGAGGTCAAGACGACCTACGCAGACGGCAAGGTCACCTACACCCCGGCTGCCGATATGGCGGACGGCAAGGTCACGGTAACTGTGACGGTCAAGCGTGCGGATGAAAAGGAAACCAGCAAGACCTGGTCCTTCACCATCGGCGAGGCGACCTTCCAGCGCTACTTCGGCCAGCTGCACTCCCACACGCAGTATTCCGACGGTGCTGGCTCGCTGGAAAGCGCACTGGCGTATATCAAGGCGCTGCCTGACAGCGCGAACGTTGACTTCGTCGCGTTCACCGACCATTCCAACTACTTTGACAAGTCCGGCGCAGCCAACCCCGAGGGCGCGCTCTACGACATGAGCCAAGCGACGGAATACAGCCAGGAAACATGGAAAGCCTATAAGGACGCGGTCGCTGCGTTCAATACGGAAAATGCAGGCAGCATGGTCGCCATTGCGGGCTTTGAAATGACGTGGTCCGGCGGCCCCGGCCATATCAACACCTTCAACACCCCCGGCATCGTCTCCCGCAACAACACGACGCTCAACAACAAGACCAAGGATGCAGGCCTGCAGGCCTACTACAAGCTTCTGTCGCAGACAGAGGGCGTCGATTCCATCAGCCAGTTCAACCATCCGGGCACGACGTTCGGCAACTTCATTGACTTCGGTTATTGGGATGCGGTCGTTGACACCCGTATGTACATGGTCGAAGTCGGCAACGGCGAAGGCCAGATCGGCGCAGGCGGCTATTATCCCAGCTACGAGCAGTACATCATGGCGCTCGACAAGGGCTGGCACGTCGCCCCGACCAACAACCAGGATAACCACAAGGGCCGCTGGGGCAACGCCAACGATGCCCGCGACGTCATCCTGACCGACGACTTCTCCGAATCCGGCATCTACGCAGCGCTCAGAGCACGCCGTATGTACGCCACCGAGGACAAGAACCTCGAACTGGACTACACGGTCAACGGCAACATGATGGGCTCCATCATTGACGTTCCTGAGAAGCTGAACTTCGAGATCTCCTTCAACGATCCCGACCGCACCGATTCCATCGCCAAGGTCGAACTGGTCGTCAACTCCGGCAAGGTCGCCTATACCTGGGACAGTGCCGCAGATCTCACCAAGGGCTCCGTCAGCGTGGAACTGGCGCCTGAGTACACCTATTACTTTGTCCGTGTCACCGAGGCCGACGGCGATCTGGCCGTGACCGCGCCTGTCTGGGTCGGTGAATCGCTCAAGCTTGGCATTTCCAAGGCTGAATGCGGCACGTCTACCCCTGTCACCGACGAAGAACTGACCATCACCACCACGTTCTTCAACAGTGAGGCAAAGCCCGCTACCATCAAGTCCATCACCTATGCCATCGGCGGCGAAACCATCGGCACCGTGACGGATCCCATCACGCTGGCTGCAAGCAGCACGCAGGATGTGGAATTCAAGTATACCCCGACAAAGGCCCGCATCATGACTGTTAAGATCACGGCTGTGATCGAGCAGGACGGCAAGGAGTACACGTTCACCAAGGACGTCACGCTCGATGTGCTTGACGCAAGCAAGCTTGTCTACATCGGCATTGACGCCTCGCACTACAACGAATATGTTGCAGGCAACTATAAGGACTCCATGGGCAACTTCGGCGAACTGGCTGCGGCCTATTCCGTGCGTACAGTCACGCTGAAGACCAGCGAGGAACTCATCGCGGCCTGCGGCAATTCCAAGTACAAGGCCATCATCCTGACGGCTCCGTCCCGCCGGCTGGAGGCAGCGCAGGCTGACCCCAAGACCTATTCCACAGAAGAACTGAACGCCATCAAGACGTTCAACGACAACGGCGGTATGGTGATCCTCGCCGGTTGGTCTGACAACTACGAGAATTACCCCATCATCCAGAACAACCCGGACATCAAGCATATGGCCGCGACGCAGAACGAGGTTCTTGCCAAACTCGGCTCCAGCCTCCGTATCTCTGACGACGCAACGTATGACGATGTTCGCTCTGCAGCCGACGGTGTTGACAAGTGGAGACTCTACTTCTCGTCCTACAACATGGATAACCCGCTTCTGGACGGCGTGGAATTCGATGCAGAGCATCCGTATGACAAACTCTACACCGAACGCTTCAGCCACTACGGCGGCGCGTCCATCTACGCAGTAGACGCAGACGGCAACCCGACCTCTACGCTGCCCGCAACGGTCAGCCCGGCAGTCTACGGCCATGCAACGACCTACTCTGTGGACGTTGACAGCGACGGCCTCGGCGGCGCAGCTACCCCGAAGTACACCTTCGCAGAAAACGATGACCGCCTGATGGTCATGGCGTCCGAGCAGATCGAGGGCAAGGGCCTCATCATCGTCTCCGGCGCAGCCTTCATGTCGAACTTCGAGGTGCAGTACCAGGCCTCCGACAGCGGCGCGGAGAAGAACTACTCCAACTACAAGATCTGCCAGAATCTCGTCTCCATGCTCAACCAGACCGAGATCGCCAAGATCGCGGATGTGCAGGCAGAGGCAGAGGAGGGCGTCAAGTTTACCGTGGAGGGCATCGTGACCTCCAACGCCTCCGGCTATGACAAGGATACCGCGTTCTTCGACTGCATCTATGTGCAGGACAACACCGCCGGTATCAACGCCTTCCCGGTCGCAGGCAACTTTAAGATCGGCGATAAGGTTCGTGTCACCGGTACGACGTCCTCCTATCAGGGCGAGCGTCAGCTGGCTGTGACGAAGATCGAAAAGATTGCGGACGCGGAGGCTTCGGCTCCCGTGGAAGTCACTGCCGCGCAGATCAACGACGGCTCCGTCCTCGGCAGCCTCGTCAAGATCAAGGGCACGATCACCAGAGTGGAAGAGGCTGAAGGCAAGATCCAGACCATCATGGTCAAGGATGCAGCCGGCAACGAAGCACGCGTCTTCATCGACGGCTACATCACGAAGGACACGGAAGTTGAGAACGCAGTTGTCGGCAATCTGGTCGAGGCGGTCGGTCTGGCTTCCTATGACAACACCTTCGTCCTCTCGGACGGCACGCCCGTCTATCCGCGTATCCGTATCCGCAACCGCGCTGATGTCGTCTGCACCGCAGGCGAGACGCCGGTCGAGACGTGGAGCATCACCTACGTCACCGATGGCGGCACGATCAACGGTGAATACCCGACGACCTACACCAAGGGCACTGTGACCGTTCTCCCAACCGATGTGACGAAGGACGGCTACACCTTCCTCGGCTGGTTCAACGCAGCGGAAGGCGGCGACAAGGTTACGCAGATCGAGGCGACGGAAACCGGCAACAAGACGTTCTACGCATACTGGCAGAAGAATGAGACTCCGGTCAAGACGTGGAGCATCACCTATGTCGCAGACGGCGGCGTGATCAACGGCAGCTACCCGACGAGTTATGTCGAGGGCACTGTGACGGTTCTGCCGACCAATGTGACCAAGCCCGGCTACACCTTCCTCGGCTGGTTCACCGCAGCCTCCGGCGGCGTGCTGGTCAAGCAGATCGGCGCGACGGAAACCGGCGAAAAGACCTTCTATGCACATTGGCAGAAGAACGTCCTGCCGCCTCCGCCCGTCACCCCCGGCACCCCGAGCGCCCCGGTCACCCCGGCCAGGCCTGCTGCCCCGGTAGGGCTCCCGTTTGCCGATGTGTCCGGCAGCGACTGGTTCTATAACGATGTCCGCTATGTCTACGAGAAGGGCATCATGGACGGCACGGGCGCCGATCGCTTCTCTCCCAACGCACCGCTGACCCGCGCCATGATCGTTACCATCCTCTACCGCATGGCGGGCAGCCCGTCCGTTTCCGGCTCGTCCGACTTTACGGATGTGGCCGCCGGCAAGTGGTTTGCCAAGGCGGTCGCATGGGCGGCGGCCAACGGCATCGTCAACGGCTACGGTTCCGGCCTCTTTGGCCCGAACGACCCCGTGACCCGTGAGCAGCTTGCGGCGATCCTGTACCGCTACGCAGTCTACGGCGGCATGACGGCTGTGACGCTCGAGGAAAATCTCGGCAGCTTTGCCGACACGGCGCAGCTCTCCGCCTACGCCATTCAGGCGATGAACTGGGCGGTCGGCCAGGGTCTGATCAACGGCTCCGGCAGCAACCTTGTGCCGAAGGCACAGGCGACCCGCGCACAGGTCGCGGCGATCATCCACCGCTATCTTGAGCGCTGAGTTCCCCAACAATACAAAACTGCCCCGCCGGGTTTCCCGGCGGGGCAGTCCCCCATCCTGCATAAACTTTGCTTCCTGAAGGAGAATCCATGAAGAACTTACAATGCAAGCTGACGCGCAAGCGCTGGATGGAGATCGGCGTAAGCGTTTTGCTGTTCGTGCTGATCATCGCGTGGGCGCTGGTCCTGGAATATACGGAGCCTGACCGCGAGGCGACTGCCGCGCGCAAGCGGTATTTTGCTGTTGCGCGCGTCACGGACATTCTGGACGACAATGCAGAGACCCAGGACTGGACCGAGGGCCGCCGCATCGGCCAGCAGTATCTTGAGGTCGAGATTCTGAACGGCCCGTGGAAGGGCGAGATACTCGAGACGATCAACTATCTGACCATCTATACCAACGTTGACGCGAAGATCGGCACAAAAATCGTCGTCCGCCTCGATCTGGATGACGCGGGGGAGCCGTATGTCATATCCATTCCGAATTATAACCGCGCGCCGGTGCTGATCGGCCTGCTTGCCGTGTTTGCGGCGCTGCTCCTGCTGATCGGCAGGAAAAAGGGCCTCACGGCCCTGCTGGGGCTTGTGTATACGCTTGCGTGCGTCTGGTTCATTCAGGTACCCATGATCCTGCGCGGCGCGCAGCCGGTCGTGGTCACGGTCGTGCTCGTCGCGCTGACGACGGCGGCCTCGCTCCTGTTCCTGAACGGCTTCAGCCGCAAGACGCTCTGCGCCACGCTCGGCTGCATCGGCGGCGTGGCCGTCGCGGGCATTTTCGCTGCCCTGTGCGGGTCGATATCGCCGCTCAACGGCTTCAATCTGCCCGAGGCGGAGGAGCTTGTCCTGCGCGCATCCGACCGGGGACTGAAGATCAGCGGCCTGTTCGTCAGCGGCATTCTCATCGCCTCGCTCGGCGCAGTCATGGACGTGGCCATGTCCATTTCCTCCGCCTGCTGGGAACTGCGCGAGCTGAACCCCGACCTGCCGCGTAAGGCGCTGTTCCGCTCCGGCATGAACATCGGACAGGACGCCATGGGCACCATGGCGAACACGCTCATCCTCGCCTTCGCCGGTTCGAGCCTCAATACGCTTCTGCTGTTCCAGATCTTTGATTATCCCATGATCCAGATCTTCAACGCTGACTCCATCGCCATCGAGATCATCCGCGGCGTGGCCGGCACCATCGGCATCATCCTGACTGTCCCCCTTGTCGCCCTCCTGAGTGCCGAAATCATGGGACCGAAAAAGAACGCATAATCCAGTTCTTGAACCGAAAAACCGGCCGTATGGCCGGTTTTTGGTTTACTTTCTCTGCAAAGTTCGCTATACTGTTCAGGAATGAGAAAGACAGGAGACGTATTGAATATGACCACTTGCATCAAATGCGGCGCGCCGATCGAAGACGGGGAATTGTTCTGCGCAAACTGCGCGCAGAACGGTGCGGCAGTGCAGCCAAGACCTGCTCCGCTCCCTGCCGGGAGAATGCAGACCCCGCCGCGGCTGAAAAAGCAGCCGGCGGAACCGGTGTCTGCTGCGAAAAAACGTGCCGGTTCGCCTTCGACGGGCATTCTTGCAATCTGCTGCATCCTGCTTCTGGCTGCTGGCGCATTTTTGTATCTGACCGGCAGCGCAAAGCTGCGCAGTCAGCAGGCGGAACTCGACCGGCTGCGGGCGGAAACATCGTTTTTTGACCAATATGCCGTCTGCGTGAACGTCGGAAGCGAGGTCTATCACCGGTATTGCTGCACGCTGTTTAAACCGGAGAATTTTGAAATCCTCAACGAGAAGCTGGCCGAGGCTGAGGGATATCTGTCCTGCCCGGTCTGCATCGGGCAGTAAGGAGCGGGCAGGATGGATATTCTCTCCCTGTGCCAGAGGATGGTCATGCTGTTTTTCTGCATGGCCTGCGGCTTCTGCGCCGCGAAGGGCGGCGCGATGGACGTGCAGAGTAACAAAAAGCTTTCGTCGCTTATCGTGACCGTTGCAAACCCCATGCAGATTCTCGCCTCCGCACTGACGGGCGAACGGCTGCTCTCAATCGGGCAAACGCTGCGGTTGATGGGCCTGATCGCGTTGCTCTATGCCGCGCTGATCGGCCTGAGTTTCCCAATCGCACGGCTGCTGCGCGTCAAAGAACGCGAGGCCGGGCTGTACCGGTTCATGTTCATCTTCGGCAACATCGGGTTTCTCGGCTATCCGGTCGTGGAGTCGCTGCTGGGTTATCAGGCGACCTTCTATGTGACGCTGGCCGTGCTGGCCTTCCAGCTGCTCTGCTGGAGTTACGGCGTGAGTCTGATCGAAGGACAGGCGCGTTTTCACTTTCAGTGGAAAATCCTGCGGCAGCCGTGCGTTGCAGCGTCGCTGGCGGCGTTCGTGATTTATCTGTCCGGCTGGCAGCCACCGGTGCTGCTGCACCAGACTGTCAAATATGTCGGAGACATCACAAGTCCTATCGCCATGCTGATTGTCGGCTGTTCGCTTGCGCAGATGCGATTCGGGCAAATCTTCGGAAACTGGCGGGTGTATGTGCTGGTGCTGTTCAAGATGATTGCCGTGCCGTTGCTGGCGCATTTTGCGCTGCGGCAGGTACTGGACAATGAACGGATTCTGTGTGTGCTGACGGTCCTTTTGTGCATGCCCATTGCCACCAACACAACCATCCTGAGTTACCAGTACGGCGCTGACGAGACGACTGCCTCCTCCGGCGTGTTTGTCAGTACGCTTCTTTGCATGCTGACGATCCCTCTGATGATGAAGCTGCTGTTCGGAACGTAAGGGGCGACAGCGCCCAAGAGGCTCGTTTTTACGTCCCCGCTGTCTGCGCGCGCAGGGCAGCGTAGACGCCGACCAGCTGCGTTGCGAGTTTCAGCGGGTCGTCGGTTTTTTTGAGTTTGACGGACAGCATCGGCACCTTGCCTGCAGAGAAGAAGATGCGCCCCTTGAACTGCGCTTCGGCGCAGCAGCCGGAGATGGCGGCGAAGTCCATCGTGGCCAATGAGAGGAGGATCGCGCCGTCCTTCTGCGTGATTTCCGTGATGCCGGCCGCTGCGGCTCTTGCGCGCAACAGTGCGATGGCAATCAGATTCATAACGCCCTTTGGAGGATCTCCGAAGCGATCGACGATCTCGTCGAGCAGTTCGTCGGCATCCTCCTGCGTGCGGATGGCTGCCATGCGGCGGTAGAGATCCATGCGCTGTTCGCCGGAGGTAACATAGTCCTTGTTGATGTTTGCGGTGACGGTGAGGTCGGCGGTGCATTCGGGCTCCTTCTGCGCTTCCTCGCCGCGCTCTTCGAGCACGGCGTCTTCGAGCAGCTTCAGATACATATCATAGCCGACGGTCATCATATGACCGGACTGCTCCGCACCCAGAAGATCGCCCGCACCACGAATTTCAAGGTCGCGCATGGCGATTTTAAAGCCGGAGCCGAATTCCGCGTATTCGCGGATGGTGTTGAGCCGCTTTTCCGCGATCTCGGACAACACTTTCCCCTTGCGGAACGTCAGATACGCATAGGCGTGGCGGCTCGAACGGCCCACGCGGCCGCGAATCTGGTGCAGCTGCGCAAGGCCCAGCCGGTCAGCGTCCTCAATGATGAGCGTGTTGACATTCGGGATGTCAATGCCTGTTTCAATGATGGTCGTGCAGACAAGGATCTGAACTTCGCCGTTTGACATTGCCTGCATGACGTCGCCGAGTTGTTCCTCGTTCATTTTGCCGTGCGCGACAGCGATCTCCGCCTCGGGGATGCGCTGTTTGATTTTGGCCGCGCACTGGTCGATGGATTCCACACGGTTGTGGAGATAATAGACCTGCCCGCCGCGGGCAAGTTCACGCCGGATCGCCTCGTCGAGAATGCCGTCCTGGTGCTCAAGCACAAACGTCTGCACAGGATAGCGGTCCTGCGGCGGCTGTTCGATGGTGGACATGTCACGAAGCCCCGACAGCGCCATATTGAGCGTGCGCGGGATGGGCGTTGCGGACAGTGTTAAGACGTCCACGCCTCGTGAAAGTTCTTTTAACCGTTCCTTGTGCGTCACGCCGAAGCGCTGTTCCTCATCGACAATGAGCAAGCCGAGGTCGTGAAAATGAATGTCCTTCTGCAGCAGCTTGTGCGTGCCGACGATCAGATCGATTTTGCCGGATTGCAGATCGAAGAGCGTTTTTTTGATCTGCGCAGGGGTGCGGAAACGGGAGAGCACATCGATGGTGACTGGAAAGGTTGCAAAGCGGCGCATGGCCGTGAGATAGTGCTGCTGGGCCAGAACGGTCGTCGGGACTAAGATTGCGACCTGCTTGCCGTCCAGCATGCACTTCATGGCCGCGCGCAGCGCGACCTCCGTCTTGCCGAAGCCGACATCGCCGCAGAGAAGCCGGTCCATCGGCGCGGGGGATTCCATATCGCGCTTGATCTCGTCGATGCAGCGCAGTTGATCGTCTGTCTCGGCGTATTCAAAGCTTTCTTCAAATTCCTGCTGCCACGGCGAATCCGCCGCGAACGCAAAGCCCGGCAGCCGCTTGCGTTCGGCGTAGAGTTTAATCAGGCCCGCAGCCAGGTCCTTTGCCGCGGCCTTTGCCTTGGCCTTTGTCTTCTGCCACTGGTCGCCGCCGAGTTTATTGAGCCGGACAGGCGTATCTTCGCCGGCACCGATATACTTGCTGACCAGATCCAGCTGTGTTGCGGGCACATACAGACAGTCCGTGCCCTGATAGGCGATCTTGACGTAATCCTTTGTGACGCCGCCGACCTTCAGCTGCTCCATGCCGACATAACGGCCGATGCCATGGTGCTCGTGTACGACGAGGTCACCGGGGGTCAGATCGGTAAACGAGTCAAGTTTTTTGCGGTTTGTGGCTTTTTTGGGCGCTCTAGTCCTTTTGCGCTCCTGCCGAACAGCGATCTGCCCCTCCGTTAAAATGGCAAATTTGAGCGTCGGGTATTCAAGCCCGGCGGGAAGCGAGCCGCCCGCAATGAGAATCTGTCCCGGCTGCGGAAGCTTTGTCAGCGGGAACGCCAGAAGTGCGTTCAGACCGCTTTTAGCAAGCAGATCCTTCAAAATTTCCCCGCGCCGCTGTCCGCCGCACAGGACGATGGAGCCATACTGGTTCGATGCGTAATTTTTCAGGTCTGCTGCCGCTGTTTCAAGACTTCCGCCGTAGCCCGGCAGCTGCCGGGCCGTAAAGGAAAGCAGCTGTTTGGGCGGCAGGGACTCGGGATAGCGCGCGGCCAGGAAGCCGTCGCAGTAAATGACGGCTCTGCCCTGCAGTGACGCGGCCAGATCGTCAATCGTGGCGTAATAATCGCACAGTTCTCCGAAAAGTGTGCCGGCGGTCAAAAACGAATCGAGCAGGAGTCCGAACTCCTCCGCACGATCCTTTTCCCCGCGCTGAAGATTGCCGTGGTCGCAGAAGGCGACAACGGCCTCCTGTGGCAGATACGACGCGGCAGTCGTAAATTCCGGGTAAATCAGCGCCATGTATCGGTCAGCGCTGGCGAAAAGCGTCTCGTTTTCAAGCGCCTCGCAGTCCTTCTGCAGTGTTTCGATCAGCGCCTGATTGGGCGTTTTCCGGCGCTGCTGGCGCGTGATGATGGCACGCAGATCTCCGCACAGACCGGCTACTCCCTGCGGATGCAGATGCGGCTCCGTTTCGGCCACAGGCAGGAGGATTGCCTCGTCAGCGTTTTCCGTGCGCCGCTGTGTGATGGGGTCGAAATAGCCCATGGTGTCCAGTTCGTCGCCGAAAAACTCCGCGCGCAGCGGCTTTTCCTGCGCGGGGGAATACACGTCCAAAATGCCGCCGCGCAGCGCGAACTGTCCCACGCCCTCGACCAGACTTGCACGGGAATAGCCTGCCCGGGTCAGGCGGCTGATGAGATCCGGCATGCTGTATTCTGCGCCGACCCGGAGCGTCACTGACGCGGAAAAGAGCGTCTGGCGCGGGATTGTGCGCAGCAGCAGCGCATCGAGACTCGCCACCAGCACCGGGACACGGCCCTGCGCCAGCGCGTATAAAAGCCGCAGCCGCTGCTGCTCCCACTGACGGGACACGCCGATGGCTCCGGCCAGTGTCAATTCTCGGGACGGCAGAACCGGTGGCTCCTCGCCTAAAAACGCACCAAGTTCAGAAGCCAGCCGCTTTGCGGCCATATCATCCTGGCACACGGCGATAAGCGGTCTGCCGGACTGCTCGTGCATGGCAGCAAGCACATGGCTGCGCGGGGCCTGGCTCAGTCCGGACACGGCGATGGCCTGCTTCGCCTCCACGGCCTTCAGCAGCTGGTTATAATCGGTGCTCTTTTGCAGAAGCGAAAGCAGAACGTTCATGGGATTCTCCTAAAAATAAAAACAATTTTTCGCGCAACAGGCAACGCGCATAGGAGAGTGTCTCCTATGCGTAGGGGGTGGGGTATTGAAAGTGAGATGGGGGAAATTTGCACAGCACCCTGTAGGGGCCGATGCCCACATCGGCCCGTTGGGAAGTTCCGAATTTGCTGCAGATTTCCGTAAAAAACGGTGCGTCTTGCCGGGGCGATGTGGGCAAGGTGCGTGCGTATTTGGGTGCACTCAAAACATCTTCCCGTTATACTCCGCCGCGGCCTTTTCACAGCCGTTTTTGACGATGCAGAGGGCGGCGTCGGCGGCGTGGGACATGGCTTCCTGATAGTCGGGCCATTCGGTTTTGGAGACGGTGGACAGCACCCAGTCGGCCAGATCGTAATCCGGGTGCGGCTTGGCGCCGACGCCGATCTTGACGCGCGGAAACTGGTCAGAGCCGAGGCAGGAGATGATGGACTTCAGACCGTTGTGGCCGCCGGCAGATCCGTTTTTGCGGATACGAAGTTTGCCGACGGGGAGCGAAATATCGTCAAAGAGGACGAGCACCCGCTCTGGCGGGATTTTATAAAAGTGCGCGGCGGCCTCGATGGCGATGCCGGAGGCGTTCATAAAGGTTAGCGGCTTCATGAGCAGAAGACGCTGGCCGTCAAAGTCCGCCTGCGCGGTGAGCGCCTTGAAGCGCTCCTTGGAAACCTTGACCTGCAGGCGCGCAGCCAGCAGGTCAAGGGACATGAAACCGGTATTGTGACGGGTCTTCTCGTATTCAGAGCCCGGATTGCCGAGCCCCGCGATCAGCCAGTCATACGTTGGCTTTTGAAACAGCATAAAAATCAGAACAGAACGGACATGGAGTTTTCTTCGTAAATTCTCTGGATGGCATCGGCAAAGATCGGGGAAACGTCCAGATACTTGATCTTGCTGCATGCGCCCTCGAGCGGCGGAATGGTGTTGAGGAAGGTCAGTTCCTTAATGCAGCTGTTGGCGATGCGCTCGTTGGCCGGGCCGGAGAGCACGCCGTGGGTCGCGCAGGCATAAACCTCAGTTGCGCCGCCGATCTCGACGATCGCCTTGGCTGCGTTGCACAGAGAACCGGCGGTATCGACCATATCGTCAAACAGAATGCACTTCTTGCCCTTGACGTCGCCGATGACGTTCATAACCTCGCACTGATTGGCCTTTTCACGGCGCTTATCTACGATGGCGAGATTCATGCCCATCTTGTTGGCAAACGTGCGGCTGCGGGCGACGGAGCCAACGTCCGGGGAAACGACGACCATCTCTTCCGGATGCTCGAACTTGGACATGTAATATTTCACGAAAACGGGATTGGAGAGCAGGTTATCGACGGGAATGTCGAAGAAGCCCTGAATCTGGGACGCATGCAGATCCATGGTCAGCACGCGGTCTGCGCCCGCAGCTTCGATCATGTTGGCGACCAGCTTTGCGGAGATGGGGTCACGGCCCTTGGCCTTGCGGTCCTGGCGGGCATAGCCGAAGTACGGAATGACGGCGGTGATGCGGCCGGCGGAGGCACGGCGGCAGGCGTCGATCATGATGAGCAGTTCCATCAGATTGTTGTTGACCGGCTTGCAGGTTGACTGAACCAGAAATACGTCGCTGCCGCGGACAGATTCATTGATCGTCAGGGAAACCTCGCCGTCGGCAAAGGTCGTTACCGTGCAGTCGCCCAGCGGCAGCCACAGCTTGCGGCAGACACCCTCAGCAAACGGACGGTTGGCGTTGGCGCAGAATACCTTGACGTTCTTACCATGAGAAATCATATGAAATTACCCTCTCTCTTGTGTTGTTCGGTCTGTTCTTGTTCTGTGTTGATTTTATATTTGAATGGCGGCCCCTGCCGCCGGGGATACAAAAGTTATTTCTTTTCCTTCAGCTTGTGCCGGTTGGCCCAGTCGCGCTTGTTCTGCTGGCGGGCGCGGGCAATGGCAAGCGCTGCGGGGGGCACGTCGTCGGTCACGGTGGACCCGGCGGCAATATACGCGCCTTCTCCGATGTGAACGGGTGCGATGAGATTCGCGTTGCAGCCGATGAAGGCGTTGTCGTCGATAACCGTGCGGGATTTTTTCACGCGGTCATAGTTGACCGTGACCGTGCCGCAGCCAAAGTTGATATCCCGGCCCACGTCGCTGTCGCCGATGTAAGTCAGATGGGAGATTTTCGTGCCGTCGCCGATGGTGGAGTTCTTGACCTCCACGAAATCGCCGCAGCGCACATGCGACCCGATACGCGAACCCGGACGGACATAGGCGAAGGGGCCGACGGTCGTGTCGGAGCCGATCTCGGAATCGTAGACCTGCGAGGCGTTGACTCTTGTGTTTTCTCCGACCTTTACGTTTTCCAGATAGCTGTTCGGGCCGATGGTGCAGCCGTCGGCGATGGATGTCGTGCCACGCAGCACAGTTCCGGGCAGCAGTTCCGTCCCGGCCCCGACAAAAACGGTCGGCTCGACATAGGTATTGTCATAGTCCCAGACCGACACACCTGCGGCGGCCAGATCGTACAAAACGCCCCGGCTGAGAACCGGCTTCCATTCGGCCAGCTGCTGCATGGACGAAACGGCATAAACACCGTCGCGGTCGGTATACGGAACACCGTGTTCTTTCATGAAGTCGGTGAAGATAAACGTATCATCCAGCGCATCCATCAGCGCCTGACGGCTCACGGAACTTACGCCGCTTTCGGCCGGTGCGCCGGAAAATGCCGCTTCATCAACGGCAAAGGGATCGATCACAGCAGGGCCGGTGACGACGATGACGTCCTCCTCCTGCTCGTCGGCCGTAGACAAAAAGACATGAAGCTGGTCGGCAGTCTCCTCAAGCTTTGCGCAGCTCAACTCGCAGCCGTCCGGGAAGCAGCGCTTCGCCTCGGACAAAAACCGCTCGTGGCAGACCAAAAAGAAGCGTCCAACCCCGCCTGCGGCCAGAGAACGCGTCAGCCACGACAGCAGCGGCGTCCCCATGATCGCTTGCAGCATCATTGGACGGGAAGATCCTGTTTTTGCGGTGTCGTCAGGCACAAAGACGACGGCAGATAAATCAGACAACAGACCCACGCTCCTTTACCGATAGACATTCTGCTTATATTGTTTATATTATAGCAGACATTGCGTCGTTTGTACAGGAAGGCACACGGAATTTTCCCGGAAAAACAGAGAAAGTTTTCTGGAAAAAAAGGCTATTCATTGCACAAATGAACAAACTATGATAGAATACTCTCAGTTTATTTAGAATAAAAGAGGAACACACATGCTCACACTCAAGAATCTTAGCCTGACTGCGGCTGACGCGCAGGGACGCGCGGACATCGTCAAAAACGTCTCTCTGGACGTAGAAGACGGAAAATTCCTTGTCATTACCGGCCCGAACGGCGGCGGCAAGACGACGCTTGCCAAGCTGATCATGGGCCTCGCCGCGCCGACCGGCGGCCAGATCCTTCTGGACGGCGAGGACATCACCGGCCTTTCCATCACCGATCGCGCAAGGCGCGGTATTTCGTATTCCTTCCAGCAGCCGCCCAGATTTAAGGGCATGAAAGTCTCCGACCTTCTGACCATTGCGGCGGGCAAACCGCTCTCGCATGACGAGGCATGTTCCTATCTGACGCAGGTGGGCCTGTGTGCACGCGACTATCTGAGCCGTGACGTGGACACAAGCCTGTCCGGCGGCGAGGTCAAGCGCATCGAGATTGCGACGCTGCTGGCCAAAAACTCCCGGATTATGATTTTCGACGAGCCGGAGGCGGGCATCGATCTGTGGTCGTTTGCCAGGCTGACGGAGACGTTCCGCGAACTTCATGAAAAGGGCGGCCGCACGATTCTCATCATCTCTCATCAGGAGCGCATCATCCGGCTGGCCGACGAGATCGTCCTGATCGCAAACGGCGAAATTGCCGGGCGTGGTACAGCGGATGAACTCTATCCGAAGCTGCTGTCGCAGACCGTCGCGGGCTGCAATCTGCTGGAGGTGAACGGAACATGCTGAACGACATTCAGAAAAGCATTCTCAAGACCGTCTCGGATATGACGGGCATTCCGGACGGTGCGGTCAACATCCGTCTTGACGGTCAGAAGGCATTCCGCCAGAACTCTGAGCATATCCAGATTGTCTCCAAGACCGACAAGGACGGCATTGACATCAAAATCGCACCTTTTACCAAAAGTGAAAACGTGCATATCCCCGTCGTTCTGAGCAAAGCCGGGTTCCGCGACATGGTCTATAACGACTTCTTTGTCGGCGAGGGCGCGGACGTGACGATCGTGGCCGGCTGCGGCATCCATAACTGCGGCGACTGCGACTCCGAGCACGACGGCATCCAC
>ULPY01031609.1_pt1 | contig 18781 bp, 13 predicted proteins | sample 1953951 | NCBI WGS metagenome assembly ULPY01 (sample SAMEA4835641, study PRJEB28245) | human gut metagenome | biome: gut microbiome; material: fecal sample | place: Denmark | collected 2008
CGGTGCGGCAGCCCGCGCAGCTGCTGCCGCCACCAAAAACAAACGCATCGGCGTGATCGGCACAGCGGCCACCATCCGCAGCGGTTCTTATGCCACCCAGCTGAAAGATCTGGTGCCGGGGGTTCAGATTTTTGCCCGCGCCTGTCCCCTGTTTGTACCGCTGGTTGAAAACGGTTATGTGAACGGCGACAAAGTGACCCAGCTGATGATTGAGGAATACCTGACCCCCGTGCGGGATTCCGGCATTGACACCCTGATCCTTGGCTGCACCCACTACCCGCTGCTGAAAAAAATGATCGGCGATTTTGTGGGCGACAGCGTAACGCTGATTGACCCCGGCAAGCTGACCGCCATTGCCGCCGCCACCGCGCTGGATGACCTTGGGATTTCCAGCGGGCGCAGCACCGGCGGCACCACCCGCTTTTTTGTCAGCGATACCCCGGACGGCTTTGCCAAGCAGGAGCGGCTGTTCATGGGCAGCGAAGCGGGCGGCCCGGTGGAACAGATCGCCATTGAAACGTATTAAGGAATTAAACTATTATGGCAAAACCTGTTGAAGAAAATTACCTCATCACCATCAAAGGCACCATGGAGCAGAACGGCGAAAACGACACCGTGGAGCTGATGACCCGCGGCAACTTTGTGCAGCGCGGCAACAGCTACTACATCGTGTATGCTGAAACCGAAGCCACCGGTTACGCCGGATGTACCACCACGGTGCGCGTCAGCCAGGATGCCCGGCTGGTCAGCATGACCCGCTTTGGCAAAACATCCAGCCAGCTGATTATTGAAAAAGGCATCCGCCACCTGTGCCATTACGAAACCGGGTACGGTTCCATCAGCCTTGGCGTGGCCGCTGATGTGATTGAGCACAACCTGCTGCCGGATGGCGGCGAGCTGCAGTTCAGCTACACGCTGGATTCCGGCGCCGAAACCTTAATCAGCCGCAATTCCGTGCTTATCACAGTAGAGCCGCTGAAAAAGCAGGAAACTGAAGTTGAATAAATTTTTAGTTAGGAGTTAAGAAGTAGGAGTTAGGAGTCTTTGGTGTGCGCTGACGCGCACAAATTTTAACGATCAGCTGTGCGGCTGTTTTTCAAAATTGCGGCGCAGGCCGCACCTTAAACTCCTAACTCCTAACTCCTCCCTCCTAACTTCCAAACTGGAGGTACAACGTGAATTACAAATACTATAACCCCCGCAAGGCTGCGCTGGATACGGCGCGTGAGCTGCTGACCGGCGCGCTGAATGCTGCTGTGGCGGACGGTTCCCTTCCGGAAGCCCCGCTGCCGGAATTTATTGTTGAGATTCCCGCCGATGTCAAAAACGGCGATATTGCATCCAACGCCGCCATGGCCGGTGCCCGTGCGTTCCACAAGGCTCCGCGCCAGATTGCACAGGCCATTGTGGACCACCTGAACCTGGAGGGCAGCCTGTTCGACCGTGTAGAGATCGCAGGCCCCGGCTTCATCAACCTGTTCCTGGGTGCCCACTGGTTTGCCAGCGTGCTGCAGGCTGCTGCCACTGAGCCGGAATACGGCCGCACGGACGGCGGTGCAGGCAAGCGCTACAACGTTGAATTTGTTTCCGCCAACCCCACCGGCCCCATGCACATGGGCAACGCCCGCGGCGGTGCTCTGGGCGACTGCCTGGCTGCCTGCCTGGACTGGGCCGGTTATGATGTGACCCGCGAGTTCTACATCAACGATGCAGGCAACCAGATCCAGAAGTTCGGCAAGAGCCTGGCCATCCGCTACCTGCAGCTGTACAAAGGCGAAGAGGCCGTTCCCCTGCCGGAAGAATGCTACCAGGGCGCTGACATTATTGCTCGCGCCAAAGAGTTTGCCGAAATTCACGGCGATTCCTATGTTGATAAGGACTTTGAAGAGCTGAAAGATGCCCTGATTGCCGATGCCCTGCCCAAGAACATTGCCGGGCTGCAGCGCGACCTGGGCAAGTACCGCATCACCTATGATGTCTGGTTCCACGAAAGCGACCTGCACAAGAGCGGCGCTGTGGATGATGTCATCAAAATCTTGATGGACAAGGGTGCCTGCTACAAGGCCGAGGACGGTGCCATCATGTACCGCAGCGCCCAGTATGCTTCCAAGTACGGCGTTGTAAACCGCAAGAAGGACGAAAACGCCGACGGCGAAGAGGAAGCCAAAGACGAAGTTCTGGTACGCGCCAACGGCATTCCCACCTATTTTGCCGCCGACATCGCCTACCATTACAACAAGCTGGCCGTGCGCGGTTTTGACCGTGCCATCGACATTTGGGGTGCCGACCATCACGGCCATGTAGCCCGCATGAAGGGTGCCATGGACGCCGTTGGCCTGGACGGCACCAAGTTGGATGTTGTGCTGATGCAGATGGTCAACCTGATGCGCGACGGCAAACCGGTGCGTATGAGCAAGCGTACCGGCAAGGCCATCACTCTGACCGACCTGCTGGACGAAGTGCCCATTGATTCCGCACGTTTCTTCTTCAACCAGCGCGAAAGCTCCTCCACTCTGGATTTCGACCTTGACCTGGCTGTGCGCAACGACAGCGAAAACCCGGTCTACTATGTCCAGTACGCCCACGCCCGCATCTGCTCCGTGCTGAAAAAGCTGGAAGCCGCCGGTGTGACCTTTGCGGGTGCCGATGCCCTGGATGCCAGCCTGCTGACTGACCCCAGCGAGCAGGCTCTGCTGCGTCTGCTTTCCGCTTTCCCGGCTGAGATTGCTGCCGCAGCAGAAAAGTATGACCCGGCCCGCATTACCCGTTATGTTATCGACATTGCCACGGCGTTCCACCGCTTCTACAATGCCTGCCGCATTCTGGAAGCTGACCCTGCCGTTCGCCAGTGCCGCATGGCCCTGTGCCTGGCCGTGCGCAGCGTGATCCGCAACGTGCTGACCATGTTCAAGGTTACGGTGCCGGAGAGCATGTGAATTAGTTAGGGCAATACCGCATAATTCTAAGTGCCGCAGCCGCCGGAGCGGTGCTTAAGCCGTCAGGCGGGAATTGTGCGGTGTTGCCTTAGCTTCTTTTCTCTATTACTTTAACGATTCTTCAATACAAACTAAAAAGCGTGGGCCTGCCAACCGACAGGCCCACGCTTTTGCACACCCAACATATTTATTATACCACATTCGTCAAGGCAATATCTATCCATAACATGCACGAATAATTCATATTTTGTTTGGGATATCTGCGAATAGACAAATTCCTTAGGGTATTGTATAGTATAGTCACAGAAAGAAAACAGCCGGAGATAAGGAGCTAAAAGCTCCAAGCAAAAGCCACTTTCAATAGCATCGGAACAAGGCACGGCGGTTTTCCCGACAGCTTCAAGCAGATTTCGCAAAGGCTTCCAGTAAGAGGTCTAAATGGGAACACTTGAAGAACTCCGGGAAAGCAGGGACCGGGAGGCTACCGAAGGACTTGAAAGTAAGATGGCAAAGCCGGCAGGATTCGTAAGGAAGGAGGCTCAAGTCCAATGGCTAATTTCAAAGATCCCATTCATCACCGGCGGGCCTGGGCCTGCTGAAAGCAAACGAACCTCATTAACAGCCGCAGGTCATTACCTGTAAAAGATATAAAAGTTAAGATGCAAGGTTCGTAGCTTGCTTAAAATGCAGTGCTCAGGAAATCCCGTCAGAAAAAGTTCCCCGCGTTTACATAGATTAGATGAAGAACTGACGACAGGATTCTAAATAGAAAATTACAGGTTCAAAACCTGGTACGCAAAAGCGTAAATAGAAGCCCAGAATCACCGGTGATTGTTATGAAAGATCTAACTCCGCCGAACAAATAATGCTTCACCTGATCTGGCTGGTGCAAGCGCACCGCCCCCAAAAGGAGAAACTCCGATGTACTAGAGCAAAGAGGAATCAACCTCTGGCATCAAATTCAGGTACCCTGCACAAAATTATTGAAGTTCACTTCCCCGTTCCACAGATGCACCAAGAATCGTTTTCCTTGCAAAATGTTTCCAGGCAGCAAATAACGAACCAAAGGGAATCAGAATTTCAAGCAAACGCAAAATCATCGAACAACAGCGAATGAAACCCGTTTCCGATTTGCAAAACAAAGAAAACCAGGTTTAAAAACATTCGATCAAAGTTAAAGGATGAGGTTGCCATGAAAATGTGCAAACGGTCCGAAAAATAATACAATCGGGTATGAGGCTATGACTCCAATCAAGTAAGTTCGCTCCAGCGCCATAAGGGTAGAAGGCGCTGGAGCTTTTTTGTTGTGTTGTGCCGGATGTTTCCGGTCTGCTTATCTCCTCTCGTTTACTTTTGTCTGCATCATTTTTGTTTTGCTACCGCGCTCTAACGCAGCAAATCACTCTAAACACAGCTCTCCCTCCGCCCACAACATTGCACTGTGCGACGGAGAGTTTTTATGTTTGCGGGCTTTTGTGGAGTATTACGGTATCGGTATTCCATCGCAATTTCAGTTTTCTGAATTTTATTGTTGACATTTCTGTAATATTGCGTTATGATAGCCACAAGGTCCAGAATTTTACAGAATACTGGAATGATAGGTTTTTCGCTATCTTTTTATTGTTCTGTATAATGCCCAAATCGGCGGCTGCCGGGCTGCGTTTTACGCTTAGGATTTCTTTTCCCAATATCGTTCACTTGCCTTAAAGTGTATTTGAAAACAAGAAAAAGATAGACTAAATTTTTGACTTTTCAGATACACCCTAGGATTCCGGTATTTCCGCTGTAAGTTTTGTTTGGCGTTCCCTTGGCAGAGGGTACACCAAAATTCTCTTGTTCACCTTTTTTCTTTGTGAAGTGTGCAGCAGCGCTTCACCATTTTTTAGCTATTGCGATTACAGATTTCTGTTACATTAAAGGAGGCTTTATGGAACAACTTACGATTGATACCGGCCTGCGCGAATACGCGGTCAATGGCGGGCCGGAGCACGGCGGCGGAGTGCTGCGCTTTAACCCCAGCGACCCCAATGTTTACAGCCGTTTTTGCACCCTGCAAAATCAGCTGCAAGAGCTGGAACAGCAGGTGCAGGCGCAAAGCCCCACTGGGACCGATGCCATACAGCTGCTGGCCCAGGCGGATCAGCGCGCCAAGGGGCTGCTGGCGGAAGTATTTGGCCCCGGCAATGATTTTGACGCCATGCTGGGCGGCACCAATCTGCTGGCGGTTGCCGGCAACGGCGAGCGGGTCATCACCAATCTGTTTGCGGCATTGCAGCCCATTCTGGAAGCCGGTGCCCGCCAGTGCGCGGATGCCAAAGCCACGCTGGCCGTGCAGCAGGCCCAGGCAGCGCGCGCCGCGCGCGGGGTGCAGGTATGAGCAGCTGGCAGCTGCCCACCCGGCTGGAGGTTGGCGAAAAAACATATCCGATTCATTCGGATTACCGCGATATTCTGGATATTCTGCATCGGTTGAACGATGCCAGCGAGCCGGAATTCATCCGCTGGCGGGTGGCCCTGGCCCTATTTTATGAGGGCGATCTGCCGCGCAGCGACTATCCGGAGGCCATGCAGAAGCTGGCAGATTTTTTGAACTGCGGGCAAACGCTGCCCCGCTCCCCTGCCCCGCCGTTGTTGGACTGGGAACAGGACGCCCCGCTGATTGCCGCCGACATCAACAAAGCCGCCGGGTGCGAAGTGCGCGCCCTGCCTTATCTGCACTGGTGGACCTTTATGGCCTGGTTCAACAGCATTGGGGACGGCCAGCTGGCTACCCTGCTACGGGTGCGCAGCAAGCTGCGCCACGGCCAGAAATTGCAGCCGTGGGAACAGGACTACTACCGCAAAAACAAAGCCATGGTTGACCTGCGCCCCCGCCTGAATCCGGCAGAGATAGCGGAACGCCAGCGGCTGCAGCGCCTGTTGGCCAATTAAGTCCTCATAAGGAGGTAGATGCTTTTGCCAAAATCCTATGCAGGCAACCTTCAGGTTGCCCTGTCTACACAAACAACTACCCACACCGCGCAGCAGCCGCTGAACGGCCTGCGCACTGCCCTGAAAAAAATAAGCCGCAGTGTAAACGCTGCGTTCTCCGCCATGCCGGTGGCAAAGTTTGAGCAGCAGACCGCCGCAGCAACAGTCAGCGCCAACAAAGCCGCCAAAGCCCAGGCCAAACTTGCCAGTGACACCACCAAAGCAGCCAAGGCCGCCAAACGCAGCGTTGCGGAATTTGATGAGCTGGACCGGCTGCAGGCTTCCCTTGCCGAAAGTGCCGGAGCTGCGACGGCTTCCACCACCCGCAAAAGCAGCAGCGCTGCAACAATCAAAGCCGCAGATGCCGAACCGCCACAGTTAAGCCTGCCGGCTCTATTAAACCAGCAGCTGCAAAATTTCTGGGCTACATTACAGGCTGTGCTTGCCCCCGCCGCCGCGCTGTGGGATGCAGCCTGGCAGCAGATGAAAACCGCTGCCCTGACCGTTTGGCAGGATCTTTTGGGCGGCGTTCAGCTGACCTGGGCCGAGTATGGCCAGCCCATTGCCCAGAGTGCCGCCCTGGCGCTGGAAAACCTGCAAGGCATTTTTACCACCCTGTGGCAGAACGTTTTGCAGCCGATCCTTACTAACCTGATGCAGATTTTATCTACCCTCTGGTCCTCCCACCTCAAACCCCTGTGGGACGATATTCTTTTGCTGGTGGCAAGCGTTGCCAACTGCCTGCTGGATCTGTGGAACAACCTGCTGGCCCCGGTGGCCAAGTGGATCATCGCCACGTTCGGCCCCGCGTTTGCTGAGGTATTCAACGCCATTGCGGACGTTGTTGGCGTGGCCGTTGGGGCTATTGCGGATGCCATCGATCTGGCCGTTGTTGTGCTGCGCGGGCTGACGGACTTTTTAAGCGCCGTGTTCCGCGGCAACTGGGATGCTGCCTGGCAGGCCATCGGCAACACAGTCAACACCGTCTGGGATAAGATGACGAACGCCATCAAAACCGCCGTCAATGGCATCATCGGCTTCATCAACCGGATGATCTCCGCCGTTGTCACCGGCATCAATGCGGTCATCAACGCGCTGAACGGCCTTTCGTTCGACCTGCCGGACATATTCGGCGGCGGGCATGTCGGGTTTAATATCAGCACCCTGACCGCCCCGCAAATTCCCTACCTGGCGCAAGGCGCGGTCATCCCGGCCAACCGGGAGTTCCTCGCCGTGCTGGGCGATCAGAGCCACGGCACCAACGTGGAAGCTCCGCTGGACACCATCAAGCAGGCCGTGGCCGAAGTCATGGAAGATTTGCAGGCAGGCCAGATGGCGGGCTTTGAAGCCGTGGTTTCCGTGCTGCGGGAGATCCTCTCCGCCGTGTACGGCATTGAGCTGACCGACGAGGACGTAGGCCGCGCCGTACAGCGCTGGCAGCGCAAACAGGCCATTGCCACAGGAGGTGTGTGACGTGATCCTGACCAATCTGTTCCAGATCGATGGCAAATCCCTGTACGCACCGGACTGCGACATCGAACCGAGCTATTCCGACCTGGATTCCAGCGATTCCGGGCGCGACGAAGCCGGGTACATGCACCGCGAAGTGGTGCGGGAAAAGGTTGCCACCTGGCCCATCGCCTACAGCTGCCTGACGGACGACGAATACAAGTACACCATCGGGCTGTTTGCAGGCAAATCCACATTCCAGTTCACCCACCCCAAGGCCGGATCTTCCACCGAGACCGAAACCACCACCTGCTACTGCAGCAAATACGGCATCGCCTGGCACAATGCCAAGACGAAACAGTGGAAGAATTTGAAGTTTAACATTATCGAATGCTGATTGAGAGTTAGGAGGTAGGAAGTAGGAGTTGGGAGTTAAAACGGGCCTAAGGTCCAGCTCTGTAGGGAACGGTCTTGACCGTTCCGGGGCTTTGCGGTAGATGATGCCACAACAGGATTTGCCACAAGGTGACGGGCGCACAATGTGCGCCCCTACGGGATTGCGGCCCAATTTTCAACCCGTGCGCGCACGCGCACACCATGAACTCCTCACTCCTACCTCCTAACTAAAACCAAAGGAGGTGTATATTTGCTCCAACCAATTCTCACTTTCCCAAGCGGCACCGAATTAAAGGGCGGTTCCCCCGGCAGCGCGGTGAAGAGCCTGACCCTGCACACTGCGGTGAACGCCGGGCAGGAGTTCACTATTGGCTCCGCGTTTTCGGACTACATTGAAGCCGAAATCTGGGCGGACCCAGGCGGCAGCCTGCAAATTACTGCCGGGGATGCCCTGACCTATTACCGGCAGGACGATGCCGGGAGCCGCACCAAGGTGGGCGTTTTCTATGCTGAAAAGCCCACCCGCACCAAGCGCAACAGCTACAAGGTCACGGCCTACGACACCATGTCCAAGCTGGATGCGGACTTCTCCGGCTGGCTGCACGCCAATCAGGCACAGTTCCCCAAAACCATCTGGCAGCTGGTTCAGCTGGCCTGCCAGCGGGCAGGGGTTACGCTGGCCAGCAGCAGCCTGCCCATCAACGGCAGCTACAGCGTGCAGGCGTTCTATGCGGATGATTTAACCTGCCGACAGATTATCTCCTGGGCGGCGGAAGCCGCTGGCTGCTATGCCCACATGAACGCAGACGGCAAGCTGCAATTCTTGACCTACGCCGATAAGCGCAGCACTGCCAAAATCACCCCGGACGGTGCCAGCAACAGCACCGCCTATTATGCTGACAGCCTGAGCTACGAGGACTACACAGTCAAGGCCATTGAGAAAGTCCAGATCCGGCAGTCGGACAGTGACGTGGGGGTCATCTACCCCGACAGCACCACTGCCACCAACACCTATGCAGTGCAGGGCAATCTGCTGCTGACAACCGGCACCGAAGCCAACCTGAAAAGCGTCGTCCAAAACCTGTACAACGTGCTGAAAAACGTGACCTACACCCCCTGCAAAGTATCGGTGCCCAGCAGCTCCGGCCTTGCCTGCGGGCAGATCGTACACGTTAAGGACGCACGCGGGCGGGAGTTCGACACCTACCTGATGAGCGCCACAATCTCCTCCGGCAATGCCAGCTTTGAGAGCGTGGGCAGCGCCAGTCGGGAAAATTCCAGCGCCGTGAACAGCCAGAGCTACAAGAACCTGACCGGCAAAATGCTGGAGATCAAGACCAGCGTGGACGGCCTGGAAGTAAAGGCCAGCGACCTGACCGGCAAGTATACCGACCTGAAAGCAACGGTGGACGGGCTCTCCTCTGAGGTGAAAAAAGACACCAAAATCACCGGCGGCGGCAACCTGATCCTGGGCAGTGAGAGCTTCAAGAACGCTAAATTGGGAGGTAACGCGATCGGCGGCAGTTCGGCCACGTACAACGATACCGGCAGCGCGACCGTAACAAACGCAGGTTCCAATCGGTATTTTATTTTCAATACCGGTGGCGCTCGCATTACCAAAGGCGTTACCCTGTGCCTGTCCGTCATGTACAAACCAATTTCCGGCACCGACGGGTTGTGCCTGAGCCTTACGTATGCCGCCGACAACGGAAATTCTTACTATACCAGCATAACCACCGAAAATCAGCTTGAAATTGAGCAGACAGACGGCTGGGTGCTGCGGTATGGCACATGGACACCCGACGCTACGGGTGTTCTGGACACGGTCGAGCTTGGCTGCGGCAGCATAAGGGCGGGGTATGGCGGCAGCTACACCAACAAGTTTTCGCTGCTTCACCCCATGCTGCAATACGGCAATGCGCCGACCGCGTGGACAGCTAGCAGCGGGGACTACATAACAGAGGAAAACGCCAAAAGCCTGATCTCCCAATCGGCGGATGAAATCAAAACGGAAGTCCGCAGCCTGAAAGAAACTACCACAACCATTTCCAACGACCTGGACAGCACCAAGAAGGAATTCAAAACCGTTAAAGAATCAGTATCCGCGATTGACCAGAAAGCTGACAGCATTACTCAGACGGTAACGCAGCGGATCACCGGCGGCAACAATATTATCGCGGGCACCGATGACTGGAACAATGCGACCCTGGATGCAGGCGGCAATAACCTGAGCAAAAAAGGAACATACACGATCAGCGGTGAATCCGTCCGAGTGACCAATAGGGCGCAGAACACCCGCTTCCATTTTGGCGCGGACAAAACGTTGGTGATTGCCAAGGGCATGACCTATTGCGCCTCGGTACTGTACAAGCTCAACTCCGGCACGGACAGCCTGTTTTTGCAGTTTGAGACCAAGAACAGCAGCGGAGCAAAAAGTTATTACGGCAATGCATTCAAAAATGCGAAGCAGGACATTGTGCTGGATAACGGCTGGAAGCTGCGCTGGGCGGCCTTTACGGCGACCGCGGACGGCTATGCAGACGGTCTGTTTATAAGTACCGCGGACGATAACGCCACCGTTACCAACGATCTGACCATCATGCACCCCATGGTGCAGATGGGCAACGCGCCTACCGCGTGGACGGCCAGCAGCGGCGATTACCTGACTACCACCGAAACCAAAACCGAGATCAAGCAGACGGTGAGTGAAATTAAGCTGACGGCCAGCACAAGCGGAACCAGCAGCACCATCAAGCTGACGGCAGGCGGAACAGAGATCACCAGCGCACAGATCAACCTATCCGGCGTTGTGACATTTTCGGATTTGAGTACCTGGAACCAGGATAAGACAATCATCAACGGCGGCAACATTACAACCGGACAGATTCACAATAAGGCGCGCACAACCACTTATGACCTGGACAATGCCTGGATTCGTATGGGCAAAGATGCTGGCACTCGTGTGGACATTGACACGGGGCGCATCCGCTGGTACTGGGAAAACAACCTGACCGGTGTGTTAAGCAGCCGGTACGGCAAATCTTATATTGGCGATAACTCCCGCTACACGTTTTTAGGCTGGTTCTCCACCGGCGACCCCAGCTTTGATTATTCCACCGGCGGGGCCACCAGCGAGTTTGTGGGCATTGCCATTGACCAGGTAGATAAGGTCATCCACTGCAATGCCAGCAAGTTTGAAATCCCCGGCAGAATTGAATGCGGTTCTTTGAGCGTGAACGGGAGGGAGATTTAATGCAGAAATTCATGCAGATTTTGGCCACGTTGGCTTTGCTGTTGGTGCTTGCATTGGTCATCCCGCTTACGCTGGCAGCCTGCGGCGGCACGCGAACCGAAGATACAAGCTATCCGCGCCCGGAATATTCTGGCTCCCCGATGGCAGAAAGGGTGATGAAATGACCACAACCGCAAAAATTGAAGAACTCCAAAAGTCCGTCATCAACGCCATCAACAACAGCTGCCTGCACCCCGCTGTGGTGCGGCTGGTGCTGCTGAACGTGATCTCGATGGTGGAAGCCAGCGAGAGAGAGGTAAACAAGAGAGAAAAAGAGACAGAATCCTGAAAATCTGTTTTTTGTTCCCGCATAATCCACACAAAATATAAGGCAATACCGCATAATTCTAAGTGCCGATACGGGGAGCGAGGTGCGGCAGATGCCAAGCCAAAAGCGCAGATAATACTGGATGCTGCAAAGGTGAGCGCCGCCAGTGGCGGAAACAGCGAACCGAAGCAGGGGCAGCGGTCGCAGAGTGCGAGGGGCTTTTGCCCCCGAAGCACGATGCGGGTACCGCAACCCGACATTATCGAGCATTTTGGCAACGCAGATGCCGTGCCGCAGCTGCCGGAGCGGTGCTTAAGCCGCAAGGCGGGAATTGTGCGGTGTTGCCTTAACACATAAAAACAAGGCACCGGGCCAATTACAGGTTCGGTGCCTTGTGGTATTTATGGTGTCAGAATGCCGATCAATCTGCCATCGGCTGATGGTCCGTGATGGTGTGCTCCTGCTGGTACTTGAGCGCAGCAGCGATAAAGCCCTTGAACAGGGGATGTGCGCGGTTGGGGCGGCTCTTGAATTCGGGGTGGAACTGTACGCCCACATGGAAATCACGGCCGGGCAGCTCAACAGCTTCCACCAGGCGGCCATCCGGGCTGGTACCGGAGATCACAAGGCCGTGGTTCTGCATCTCTGCACGGTAGTCGTTGTTGAACTCATAGCGGTGGCGGTGGCGTTCGTCAATTTCTTCTTTGCCATAGCACTCACGCAGCTTGGTGCCCTCGGCGGTAATGCAGGGGTACTTGCCCAGGCGCATGGTGCCGCCCTTCGGGATGTTCCCCTGCTGGTCCGGCATCAGAGCAATAACATTGTGCTCGCCGTCCGGCGTAAACTCGCTGGAGTTGGCATCGGCATAGCCCAGCACATCGCGGGCATATTCCATAACCATAATCTGCATACCCAAGCAGATGCCAAAATACGGGATGTTCTGTTCCCGTGCATAGCGGGCGGCCTGGATCATGCCCTCAATGCCGCGGTCGCCAAAGCCGCCGGGCAGGATGATGCCATCCACACCGGAAAGCTCTTCAGCGCAGCGCTCCTGATCCAGCAGGTTTTCACTGTCCACCCAGTGGATCTCCACTTTGGACTCATTCTCAAAGCCGGCGTGATACAGGGACTCCATTACACTCAGGTATGCGTCATGCAGCTTGACATATTTGCCAACCAGGGCAATGGTGCAGGTCTTGCTGCGGGTGGCAATGCGGGAGATCAGCTCTTTCCACTCGGTCAGGTCGCTGGCCGGAGTTTCCAAGTGCAGCTGACGGCAAACAACGTTGGTCAGGCCGGCAGCTTCCAGCATCAGCGGGCACTCGTACAGGCTGGGCATGGTCAGGTTTTCAATCACGCAATCAGGGCGCACATTGCAGAACATGCTGATCTTGCGCTTGATATCGCTGCCAACGCGGCCATCGGCACGCAGCACGATGACGTTGGGGGCGATGCCCATGCCCTGCAGTTCCTTGCAGGAATGCTGGGCGGGCTTGGATTTATATTCGTCCGAACCGGAAATATAGGGCACCAGAACCACATGGATGTAGCAGCAGTTTTCCATGCCCTGCTCAATGCCAACCTGGCGGATGGCCTCCAGGAAAGGCTGGCTCTCAATATCACCGGTGGTACCGCCGATTTCGGTGATGACAACATCGGCTTCGGTGCTTTTGGCAAGATTGTAGATATAGCTCTTGATTTCGTTGGTAATGTGGGGAATGATCTGCACCGTCTGGCCCAGATAAGCGCCCTGGCGTTCCTTGTTCAGCACGTTCCAATAGACCTTGCCCGTCGTCAGGTTCGAGTACTTGTTCAGGTTTTCATCAATAAAGCGCTCATAATGACCCAGATCCAGGTCGGTTTCGGTTCCGTCATCAGTCACGAACACCTCGCCGTGCTGTAGCGGGCTCATGGTGCCGGGATCCACGTTGATATAAGGATCCAGCTTTTGAGAAGCCACCTTCAGGCCGCGGGTTTTCAGCAAACGGCCCAGGCTGGCTGCTGTGATGCCCTTGCCCAAGCCGGAGACCACGCCGCCAGTAACAAAAACGTACTTTGTCGCCATATATACCATCCTCTCCACAACTACCACAAATAAATGGACGCTTTATTATACATCACTTTTATTTCCAAAAGCAAGAGTCTTTTTTCCTGTTTGGTGCAAATTCTCTTGCGCACCATCGTACAATCCCCTATAATAAATAAGATAGTATTTAAGGCAATACCGCACAATTCCCGCCTAACGGCTCAAGCACCGCTCCGGCGGCTGCGGCACGGCATCTGCGTTGCCAAAATGCTCGATAATGTCGGGTTGCGGTACCCGCATCGTGCTTCGGGGGCAAAAGCCCCTCGCACTCTGCGACCGCTGCCCCTGCTTCGGTTCGCTGTTTCCGCCACTGGCGGCGCTCACCTTTGCAGCATCCAGTATTATCTGCGCTTTTGGCTTAGCAGCTGCCGCACCTCGCTCGCCGTATCGGCACTTAGAATTATGCGGTATTGCCTTAAGATCATGTTGAGAAGGGAGCGTGCTTGTTTGCAAAAGCTCAAAAAAATTTTCAGCCGCCAGAACGGGTTGGTCCTGCTGCTGGTTCTGGTGGAATTTATGGTGTTGGCGCTGCGTTTTGTGGGGGATTTCCACACAGGCGGCGTGATTGATATTACGCCGGACCTGATCATTCCCTACGCGGAGGAATGTACCAATGATGACCGCGGCGCCCGCGTGGAAAACTTTACCGGCCTGTTTGCCACCACCCGCTGGATCGACCTGCCGCGCGGCAGCTACCAGGTTTGCATCAACTATGTGAATGACGGCGAGGACGGCGAGGTCAGCTTTCTGGATGAGATCATGCCCACCGCGCAGTATGATGCCGCCAAGCTACCCGCTGAGCGCACCCGCACGGTGTTCAGCCTGTGGATGCCCTACGGCTGCGAAACCGCACAGCTGCAGTTTACCGCAGACTGCGGCAAAAACCAGGTCATCTACATTACCGGCGCACAGATCGTACCCACCCACGCGTGGGCGTATGTGCGGCTGCTGACGGGGCTTGTGTTCTGCGCCGTACTGGACTGGGTGATCCTGTTGCTGACCCGCCGGGTCAAATTTCCCATCCATACCCTGCGCGGGCGGTATATCGCCATGGCGCTGGTGGGCATCGGCGTGTTTGCCTGCCTGCCGCTGGGGCTCGGCTACCTGACGTACGGGCACGACCTTTCCATCCACCTTTCCCGCATTGAGGGGCTGAAAGCCGGGCTGCTGGCCGGGCAGTTCCCCGTGCGCATGGACCCGGCCATCATCAACGAAAAAGGCTATCCGTTCAGCCTGATGTACTCCGATGTGTTCCTGTACCCGGCTGCGGTGCTGCGCATCCTGGGTTTCAGCCTGCAAACCAGCTACAAAGTTTACGTTGCATCCATCACAGCGGCCACCGTGGGCATTACGTTTTATGCCCTGCGCAAAATGTTCCGCAGCGATTGTGCCGCGCTGCTTGGCACCGCGTTGTACACCCTTTCGTTCTACCGGCTGACCAACGTGTTTGTACGCGCTGCAGTGGGCGAATACACCGCCATGGCGTTCCTGCCGCTGGTCGTGTACGGGCTGTGGCGGATTTATCGCCAATCCCCTGCCGATGGCAAAAAGGCCGAGCCCCGGTGCTGGCTGCCCTTTGCCCTGGGCTTTACCGGCCTGCTGCAAAGCCATCTGCTGACAACCGAACTTGCGGTGTTCTTTACCGCCGCGTTCTGCCTGCTGTATTTCAAAAAGACCTTCACCCGCCCGGTGCTGCCCGCTCTGTGCAAAGCCGCCGTGGCCGCCATTGTGTGGAACCTGTGGTTTATGGTGCCGCTGCTGCAATACATGGTGCAGGGGGTGTGCCGCATCAGCGGCAAGTATGATGCCGCCTACCTGTACGACAGCTCCGTTTACCTGGGCCAGATGTTTTTGATGTTCGGCCAAAGCAGCGGCGTGGCGGAGAGCATCCAGAGCGGCATTGCGGGCGAAATGCCGCAGACGCTGGGCCTGGCACTGGCCGCGGGTGCATTCTTCTTCCTGCTGGCTGTGCTGGACCCCGCCGTGCGCAAAAGCAGCCGCGATGCCGCGCGCATTGGCAGCCTGACACTGGGCTTTGGTCTGCTGGCCGCCTGGTGCGCCAGCGACCTTTGCCCCTGGTACGCGCTGTTCCGTTGCGAACCATTGCAGGCGCTGAGCAAGACTCTGGGGAAGCTGCAGTTTGCCTGGCGGTTCTTCACCCCGGCCACCATGCTGCTGGTCGTGTGCGCCTGCTGTGCGGTAGTGCTGTACCGCAAAGTCCGGCCCGAAGCCGCCAAGGCAATGGCCGCCGCCCTGCTGGCGCTGACCATCATCCCCGCCGGGTACCTGATGTATGACAAATGCACCACCAGCGAAGCCGTTACCTACATGAGCCTTGCCGCGGTGGATGACCTGCCCGGTCAGGTGGGTGGCGGCGAATACCTGCCCACCGAGGACACCACCACCGATGACAGCGTCTGGGGCCGCCTGACCCCCGAAGCGGACGACGGCGTAGAGTTGACAGAGTACACCAAAAACGGCCTGACCATTCAGCTGGCGGCGCAGAACACCGGCGATACCGAAGCATCCATCCGGCTGCCGCTATTCTACTACCCCGGCTACCATATGACCGCTGCGGACGGAGCCGCACTGACCCACAAGAACGGTTACCTGACCGTTACCCTGGCTCCCGGCTGGCAGGGCAGCGTACAGGTACGCTGGACTGGAATGTGGTTCTGGCGCGCGGCGGACTGCATCAGCCTGCTGGGCATTGCAGCCACTGTTGTGCTGTACCGCAAAAGCCAAAAGAACGCAGCACACGTTTAACTGTCTAAACTATACCGGGCTTGTCGCCCCCAAGCGGGGTTGGCGGCCCGGTTTATTTTATTAGGCCGCATTGGGGGTTGGATGGCTCCATCCCCAATACAAGCATTTTCCCTAAAACATCAAGGCAAACGCCAATCCGGTTTGTCATTTCTGCCAGTTGCTTTTTTTGCGTTTGGCCCGTATAATAAGCACATAGACAGCAAGGGCGCTGCGAACACAAATCCTGTTCGCAGTGCCTTTTGTTTTATAAAAAGTCCGACTTATTTGCGTGATGATACCACAGAGGAAAAGGAGTTCGGTAAGTATGGCAGCAACCGTTATGGAACTGTACGGCAGCAAAGTCTTCAACGAGCACGAAATGCGTGAGCGTCTGCCCAGCTCGACCTACAAGAGCCTGAAGGCAACCATTGAAAAGGGTCAGGCCCTTGACCTGGAAGTAGCCAATGTTGTGGCCAGCGTGATGAAGCGCTGGGCGATTGAACAGGGCGCTACCCATTACACCCACTGGTTCCAGCCCCTGACCGGCATCACCAGTGAAAAGCACGATGGTTTTGTCAGCCCCCAGCCGGACGGCACCGCCATCATGGAGTTTTCCGGCAAGGAGCTCATCAAAGGCGAACCAGATGCTTCCTCCTTCCCTTCCGGCGGCCTGCGCGCCACCTGTGAAGCCCGCGGCTACACCGCATGGGACCCCACCAGCTATGCTTTTGTAAAAGATGACGTGCTGTGCATCCCCACTGCATTCTGCTCTTACACCGGCGAAGCACTGGATAAAAAGACCCCGCTGCTGCGTTCCATGCAGGCCATCAGCGACCAGGCCTGCAAGGTACTGCACCTGTTCGGCAAGGATGTTGAGCGCGTTGCCACCACCGTTGGCCCGGAGCAGGAGTACTTCCTGATCCGCAAAGAGGATTACAACAAGCGCCTGGACCTGGTTCTGACCGGCCGCACCCTGTTTGGCTCTGCACCGTCCAAGGGCCAGGAACTGGAAGAGCACTACTTTGGTGTGATCCGCCCCATTGTCTCCGACTTTATGAAGGATCTGGACACCGAGCTGTGGAAGCTGGGCATCCCCGCAAAGACCAAGCACAACGAAGTTGCCCCCTGCCAGCATGAGCTCGCCCCCATTTACGATACCACCAACGTTGCCATCGACCACAACCTTCTGACCATGGAAATGATGAAGAAGATTGCCGATAAGCACGGCTTGGTCTGCCTGCAGCACGAAAAGCCGTTCGAGGGCGTTAACGGTTCCGGCAAGCACAACAACTGGTCCCTCAGCACCAAGAGCGAAAACCTGCTGGATCCCGGCGATACCCCGATGGAAAACCTGCAGTTCATGGTCTTCCTGACCGCCGTTATCAAGGCAGTTGATGAATACGCTGACCTGCTGCGTACCTCTGTTGCCACCCCCGGCAATGACCACCGCCTGGGCGCTAACGAGGCACCCCCGGCCATCATCTCCATCTTTGTCGGCGAAGAGCTGGAAGCTGTTATCGATGCTGTCTGCACCGACAGCCCCTATGCCGGCCCTGTTAAGATGAAGATGGACCTTGGCGTTGATGTTCTGCCCAAGTTCAGCAAGGACACCACCGACCGTAACCGTACTTCTCCGTTCGCCTTTACCGGCAACAAGTTCGAGTTCCGTATGCCCGGTTCCGCTGAGAACCTGAGCGATGCCAACACCATCCTGAATACTGCTGTTGCCAAAGAGCTGAAGCAGTTTGTTGCCGATGTGGAGGGCGCTGCTGACTTTGAGTGCGCTGCCGCCGCCTGGGTCAAGAAGACCCTGAACGACCACCGCCGTGTGATCTTCAACGGCAACGGTTATTCCGAAGCCTGGGAAGCTGAGGCTGCCCGCCGTGGCCTGCCCAACCGCAAGTGCACCCCCGATGCCATGGTCGCCCTGAAGGAAGAGAAGAACATCTCCCTGATGGAAGAGTTCGGCGTTCTGACCAAGACCGAAATGCTGAGCCGTTACGAAGTTGAGATGGAGCACTACTCCAAGATTATCAACATCGAAGCCCGCACCATGCTCAAGATCGCATCCAAGCAGCTGATTCCTGCCGCCACCAGCTATATGGGCGAAGTTGCCAGCACCGCCGCAGCCAAGACCGCTGCTGTGGAAGGCATCTCCACCAAGTCCGAAGCAAAGCTGTTGACTGCACTTTCCAAATACACTGACGAGATGTCTGATGCAACCGACGCTCTGAAGGCTGTGACCGATAAGGTCAGCGCCCTGGACGATGAGACCGCTAAGGCTCATGCTTTCCATGATGAGGTTCTGCCCGCCATGGATGCCCTGCGCGCCGCCGCTGACGCTGCTGAAGAGCTTGTCGATGAGGATTACTGGCCGCTGCCGTGCTACAGCCGCATGCTGTTTTACACTGAGTAAGCAGTGACCCAAAAAGCCCCCGGCAGCAAGGGTTTGTGCTTTGCACAAAATGCCGGGCACGGCTTTTTAACACGCCATTCTCCTTTTCCTATTTCTTACACCAGCTCGAAAGGCCCGCCCGCTCAAGGTGGGCCTTTCGAGTATCTGCGGCTTCCCCCTTGGGGGAAGGCTTTTACAGGAGGTTCCTATGAAACGCACCGCACAGGACATTCTCAATTTTGTT